>OFGE01000191.1_pt1 | contig 70705 bp, 57 predicted proteins | sample 1521681 | NCBI WGS metagenome assembly OFGE01 (sample SAMEA3504093, study PRJEB24116) | mouse gut metagenome | biome: mouse gut; feature: mouse-associated habitat; material: faeces | place: Denmark | collected 2011 | reverse complement strand
AGTTTAACAGCAGGAGAAGCAACAACAGTAAAAGTAACAGTAGAATTAACAAAAATACCAATTACAGAAAGTGTAAGTACAACAATAGGAGTTAGGTTAATAGCAATGCCAGTAGAACCGGGAAAAGAAGGAACAAGTGAAGGAATAAACGGTTCATCTCAAACACCAGAATATACATTAGGACTAGTAACAAATGCTAACATAGGAGATTATATAGATTTAGGAAACAATGTAGTAGGAACTGAAACCACAACAGATGACTGGAGAATTCTTTATAGAGATGGAGATACAGTATATGCAATATTAGCAGATTATTTACCAGCTACTCAAGTACCAGCATCAGCAGGTTTACAAACAGAACCAACAAGTTATCCATATAATGTATGGTTAGAGATGTATCCAGGTGGCGTTACATTCTTAAATGGATTAAAGAACACAACAGCATGGAATAGTTTTGCAAATGGAATATCAGAAGCAACAGTAACAGGAACACCAACAGCAGAATTATTAATGAGTAGTTATAATGCAAAAAATGGAACAAATTTAAATTATACAAGTTACCCAACATTAGACAATACAACAGAAGACTGTGATTTATATGTACCACACACAAGTCGAATAAATGATTGCAGCGGCTATTGGTTGGCTTCGTACGGAGACTATGACTCTGAGTTGATGTTTGTGGCTTACGATTTTACGTTGGATAAGTCGCACGACTTTGGGGGGATGTTTATGGGGGTACGCCCAGTAGTTTCTCTACCATCTAGTACCTCAGCAAAATTAATAAACGGAGTATGGACAGTATCACAATAGACTGATAACCGGACAGAATTAAGCAAATGCATATATGAGAAGGGATTTAGGACTAAAAAATAGATCATGTATAATATGGTGTGTAAATTAAAAGCACACCATATTTTTTTGTGCAAGATTGGAGGATTTAAATAAAATTTTCCCATTTTTTGAAAAAAGGGATGATTAATAAAAATAGAAATTATTTTAGAAAAAATTATTAGAGATCATAAAGTATAAAAGTAAATTGAATAGTTATATTTTAATATATAAATTTTAAATAATTGAAAAAATTTACCGTTCCTTACTGGTCGTTTAAGATTAAAAAATCTAAGATAATGTTTAATAATTAAATGTTATTTAAATATTAGCAAAGACAAACCAAACTCCCAAACTGCGCGTCACTCGAAATTTTTTAATTATTTAAAATTTTCTATCATGCAAATAATACAATATAAAAATGAAAAAATGTAAGCGTATCGAAAGTAAATTGAATATACAAATTCTTAATTTATAAAATGAGGGATGTTCACGTTGCCTTAGATATATGGGCAAGAAGTGAAAGAGGCGCATTTTATAAATTTAGAATTTGTATGAAATTTAGCTTGAGCGAGCACATTTTTGAATTTTTTATATTGTATTATTGCAAGTTTAAATAAAATATATAGTATTTTTTCATATTAATTATTAGATTTTTTGAAGTTATTTAATTTTTTATTTGCACAATGCCAGTAGTATTACTACCATCTAGTACCACTGCAGAATTAGTAGATGGAGTATGGACAGTATCGCAAGAGAACTGAGAAGGTAAAATCTGAATTCAAGAAAAAGCGTGTGTGCGAAGCCAGCCATTCGCATGTGCTAAATATTATACATAATTAAAATATTAAACTTTTCTTCTAAAAAGGTTGATTTTAAAAGGAATTCATGATAAAATGGTTGACGTAAAAAATTAACATGTAGAATGATAATTCTACTAAAAAATAGAAAGGAGTTGTTAAATGAAACGGAAAACAGAGCAGCAAATAATGTCTGCTCAAAGACCAGAAGAAATATTTACAATGGATTTAGAAATAATTGAAGAAGAAAAACAAGAGTATCTTGAAAGATTTAAACCTGCTGAATATCGTACAATTCAGAATTTCATGGTGACTCGGAAAGTAAAACTTTTTTATGATGAAGCAATTGCCAAAATTAATGATGGATGGAATGAGTATAAACTCTGTATTTATTCTAAATCAGGAGAAAAATATAATATTCATTTTACAAATCATTCTCCTTTTAAACTTGGAGAAATGTATTTAACAAATGATTATATTATTTATGAAGTAGATGAAAAATATGAGAAATATTATAAGAATTTCATTGAAAAAACAGAACATTATTCCAAACCTAACAAACATACTTGGGAATTAGTACAATATATGGTTCCCAATGTGACAAAATATTTTGAAAGCTCTGAAGGAAAATTCTATATTTTCATAAAGAAACCATGTGAAATGTATTCTTTAAGAGAAATTTTAGAATATTTTGAGGGTAGTTTAAAGCCCGAATATGTTGCTTCAATTATGACACGTCTTTATTATTTTGTTGCATATATGAGTTTAGTAGAAACTACTCATAATGCCATAACTGTAGATAATCTTTTCTTTGCTCCTGGAAGGAAACTTGAAGATGGTGAAGAATATACTGTAAACGATATGCGTATTGTAGGTGTTTATGGTGGATGGTTCTTTACTACTTATTTAAACGAAAAGCTTCAGGGGGTTCCTAAAGAAGTATATGAGATTATGCCAACAGAATGCAAAAATAGAGGATATTCATCCTTTGAAGTTGATGAACTTTCAATAAAGCAAGTGGCAAAAGCTTTAATGAGTAGAAGAGAGGATGTACCTCAGGCATTTAGAGATTGGATTAATAGTAAAGAAGTTGGAAAAGACCCATATGAGGAATTTAAAAATTGGGAAGATGCAAGAATAAAGGCTTTTGGTAAGCGAAAATTCGTAAACATGGATATTAGTTTATAAAACACATAAGGAGGTAAACCAAATGGGCGGATATTCACCAAGTAGTAGAGATATTGATTCTTATTATCGGGAAAGAGATTATTATGGAGCAAGGAGTTATTATGACAGCGGAAGAAGGGAAGTAGTTACATCTACTCGAAGAGTATCATCTGCAGAGCAGATATTTAAAGAAGATAAAATGCGTGATGAATTTAATCCATCAAAGATTAAACTTCCAAGAGAAGCATTAGATTCTTCAATGAGTCCTCATTCCAGAGCAATGATTTTTGCTAATGATGTAACTGGATCAATGGGAAGATATTTGTTAAGTTTAATCCAGATACAGTTTCCCGCTTTATTTAAGCGGATTTTGAGTAGCTATTCTTTTAATCCTCATATAATGTTTATGGGAATTGGAGATGTTGCTGCAGGAGATGAAGCTCCACTTCAGGTAACTCAATTTGAATCTGATTTAAGAATGTTGGAACAGCTTGAAAAAATATGGCTTGAAAAACGTGGTGGAGGTAATAGCTTTGAAAGTTACATTTTGGCATGGTATTTTGCAGCTAAATACTGTAAAATAGACTGTTTCGATAAACGTGGTGAAAAAGGATTTTTATTCACATTTGGTGATGAAGAACCTACACCATCTCTTACACCATCTCAGTTAAAAACTGTGTTTGGAGAACGTTCAGATTTAGATACAAGAACTGTTTCCGCTACAGACTGCTTAGAATTGGCATCTAAAAAGTTTTATCCATATCATATTATTTTAAGAGGTTCTAATTATCATTACTGTGACATGAATAGGTGGTACGAATTATTAGATGGACATGCATGTGATTTGGAAGATTTTAACTGCCTTCCTGATTTGGTATGTAGCATACTTGATATGTATGAAGGAAACTCCAAAACAGAAGTTATTAGAAAAATTAAAGATCCTCATACCAGATATGTAGTAAAAAATGCTCTTTTAAGGCATGAAGAATATGTTGAGGATGCTAAAGTAGGTGGAGACGAACAGGATTCGGATATTGAGATTTTTTAGTTTCAGAAGATATATTAACAACTACAGTAGGGAGGAGCATAAAAATATGCTCCTCTCTTACTAAAAGGAGCGAAATTTATGAAGAATGCTTATGCTGTAATTGGTTCAGCTTGGGGAGATGAAGGAAAAGGAAATGTGACAGATATTTTCTGTTCGATAAATCCATCAAGAACTATTAATGTTAGAATTAATGGAGGAGCTCAAGCTTCACATACTGTCGTAACTCCAAAAGGAGAAAGACATGCTTTTCGGCATTTTGGATCTGGTACTTTTGCTGGCACACCAACATATTTAAGTAAAGAATTTATGGCTAATATTTTTACATTTGACATGGAAAGGAATGATTTGGAAGAAAAATTTGGAATTATACCAAATGTATATGTAAATCCTAATTGTAGATTAACTACACTTTGGGATATGAATATTAACCAGATGATTGAAAAAATACGTGGAGATAATAAACATGGAAGCTGTGGACTCGGAATAAATGAAACTGTTCATAGAAGTAAATATGATGAGTATAGAATTACAGTAATGGATTTGTTTTCGAAAAAAAAATTATTTACAAAATTGGAAAAAATACAATATGAATATATTCCCATGAGGTTGAAAAATAAATACAATTTAATATTAGATGAATTGCCAAATGAATATTCTCAATTATTTTTAGATAGAAATACAATTCCTATGACAATGTTTATGGCAGAAGAATTTGCTAATAATGTTAAAGTTATGGAAGATTCTATTTTAAATAGATTTGAGACAGCAGTCTTTGAAGGTGCACAAGGATTATTACTCGATCAAGGTGCTGAAAAATTTTGGCCTAATGTTACAACTTCTAATACTGGAATAAAAAATATGATTTCAATTTTAAATAATTTAAACTTTAATGGAAACTTAGAAATTTATTATCTTTCCAGATGTTATGCAACGCGCCATGGAAGAGGATTATTTCCGACAGAGCAAAAAGATAAGCCATATAAAAGAATTGTGGATTTAACCAATATACCTAATGAATTTCAAGAATCTATGAGATTTGGAATTTTAGATTTAGATTTATTGATTGAAGCAATAAAAGGAGATTTGAAAAACCTTGATAAGCTTGCAAAAATTAATATGGTATTTTCGTGTTTTGATCAGATAGATGATAATGTAAAATTTAGATTTAATGGAATAGATACAACCGTTTCAAAACAACTTTTTTTAAATGAAATGAGAAAAATTCTCATGGATAATATAGAAGAACTTGATAATATATATATTACTCAAGGAGATTCAAGAAAAGATTTAATGAAAATAGATTAATATATAAACAGCAGAAAATCAAATTCTGCTGTTTAAAATCAAAAAACTCACTGCTTGCAGTATGCAAGCTAGTGAGTTTTTTTGTACATTTATTTCTTTTTCTTATTTTTGTTGATTGTGTACGAAATTCCTACGCCAATTGGTATAGTAGTATTTCCTTTTGAATTAATGGTAATACCATCAGGTGTTTTATAACTTAAGGAAGTTATACCTGTTTTACCAAAATTAGCATAAATCTTTGAAGATTTTTTTGTAAGTTTCGTGCCACACTCAGAACAAAAATTTGATGTTTCATCATAAGCAAGTTGACATTGTTTACAAAGCTTAAATGTTTTCTCACCAATGACTACTTTTTTGTGGTAATTAATTCCCATGACCTTACTCCGTAGGTGTTTTAGCAGTAGTATCTGCAGGCTTTGCGGTTGCTTTCGGCTTCTGAGTTGCTGTTCTTTTTGCTTTCGGCTTTGCTACTCTGGTTGGAGCAGAAATATGGTCTTCTTTTAAATTAAAACCACATGCAGAACAGAACTTAGCATCCTGTGCAATTTTTGTATGACAATTTGGGCATTCATCAGCGACAGCTTTTTTTCCGCAAATATGGCAGAAAGCAGCTCCGTTTATGAGTTTAGCACCGCATTTTGTGCAATGCTTACCCTTTGGAACAGTGTGTGCTCCACATTCAGAGCAGAATTTTGCACCTTCAGGAAATTCTTTAGAGCAATTCGGGCAGAATACTGTATCTTCAGATACAACTGCCTCAACGGCAGGAGCCGGAGTGATTCCCGGAATATTTCCGAACAGATTATTCATTCCATTATTGTTTCCGCCGTTCAAGATGGAATTAAGCAGCATATACTGCATAAATCCACCGCTTTCTTCAGAATCAAAAGCATTGCCCATAGCGAGAATCATAGGAAGATTCATTCCACCTTCGCCATTAAGCATGGTGCTTAAGCCGTTGTTTCCGCCCATCAGCAGGAGCATACCCAAGCCGTTAAAAGAGTCATCATCGATGTTGTCCAGCGAAAAATCGCTCTCACCCTTAGACCACTGGGTCATTAAGAGTGCAGTTATGATGTTTTTGGACATATCAGTACCAGAGGTGTTATCAAACATTGTCCGCGGATCCAATGCAACTACCCGAGTATAGAAATTCATTCCCGGAATAACGCATTCTCCAAGGATTTTCTGAATAACATTACCGCTGATAGGATCAACTGCAGTGACTGTGTTGTTGGCTACTTCTTTGACGAAATAATATTTACCTTCAAGTTTGTAGAGCTGATCAACCTGCAGTGTAGTATCCGGTAATAAGAATACACGAAAATCGCCAAACTTCATGCCGGCATAGTTTTTCCGTGTATTGGTTTTGGGATCATACACATAATAATTGCCAGTGGATGCATCTTTGAAGGCTACGCCCATAAAAGTGGCTGCAACGCTGGTGTCTTTAGATACGCCGAATTCGAAATTCATTCCTAACATTTTTTTGAAATTTTTCATTTTGTTTCCTCCTTTAGATGAGTGATTGTTAGTTTCTATACCAAGATATAAAGAAAGTGCTTTTTTTATATCTTTGATATCAAATGATACTGCTGCAACTGCATAGCGTGGTGCATTGTTGAGAAAATATTTACAAGCCCCATTTTTGTCATGACAAATGCTACAATCTGATTTTTTGGATAACATAAGTGAGTAATCAGATTCTTCACCAAAATTTTTAGAATTATGTGAAAAATCCTTATATTCTATAGGTATTTCGAAAGTGATAAAATCGCTTTTTTCTTTTAATCCTTTTCGTAATAATTTAACATATTCCTCAAACATAAGACGATAAGGTTTAAATAAAATTTTTCCCTTAGGGCATATGCTGGAAAATTGAAGAATTAAAGCACCTGTGTTATCAAAACTTTTATCCAGATAATAATTTCCGATTGGAACTATACCTGCTTCAAAAAACGGCCGATCACGGCTGTTCGGATAATTTAATTCGTTATAAGCATCGAAGTGATAGCTTTTTGGAATTAAACCCCGAATCAAAGTATCATAATCACAAGACATAATGAAACCTCCTTGTCAATGTACAGTGCTTCAATATTGAAGCGTTTATAAAGTTCAATAAAAATAACAATTGCATTATACAACATATTATGTAAAATGTAAAGGGGGGTTGAGAAAATTTTTTCCAATAAATCAAAACTAACTACATTAATAAAAATAAATATACAACTTTTCGAAATTATGCCAACAAATTAAAAGATTATAAAATTTTAAATGCTAAATGTTAAATTTTAATATTGAAATTTGATAAAGAAGAATATATAATGACAAAAAAGATTTTGGAGGAAAAATAGAAATGAATAAAAAAAGAGGGTTTGAAATAGCAAAAGGCTTTGAAAATGCAGGAATAAATTTACCAATAAGAAAAACAAAATACTCAGCTGGATATGATATTGAGGCTGCAGAAGATATTATTATACCAGCATTTAAAAGAGATCAAAAACCAACATTAGTAAAAACAGGTTTAAAAGCATATATGGAAGGTGATGAAATGCTTTTATTATATAATAGAAGTTCTAATCCAGGAAAAAAAGGATTAATTTTGGCTAACAGTGTAGGTGTAATAGATAAAGACTATTATGGAAATCCAGATAATGATGGACATATTATGTTTGCTTTTTATAATGTAAAATCTAGTGATATCGAAATAAAAAAAGGAGATGCTATTGGACAAGCAATTTTTCAAAAATATCTTGTAACAGATGATGATTCAGCAGAAGGAGAAAGAATTGGTGGATTTGGCTCAACAAGTAAATAAATAATCTATTAAACCGCAAAAAAAATTACTTTGCAATATATTATTATGAAATGTAATATAAATGAAAAAAGTTTATAAAAATTGTTATAATTCTTTTGACTTTTTGAAATTTTTGTAGTATAATTGTAATGTAGTAATTGAGATTACTTGGAAGGAGTGACAAATAAAATGTTTAAAGTAGGAGATAAAATAGTATACCCAATGCACGGAGCTGGTGTTATTGAAAAAATTGAGGAAAGATCAATCTTAGATGAAAAACAAGCTTATTATATAATCAAAATGCCTGGTGAAGTAAAGGTTATGGTACCTACTGCAAAAGCAGAAGAAATAGGAGTACGTAATATAATAGATAGAGAAACAGCCGGAAAAGTAATGGATATTTTAGAACAAGATAGTACTGAAATGTCTTTAAAGTGGAACAAAAGATATAGAGATAATGTAGAAAAGATGAAATCTGGAGACATTTTTGAAGTAGCAGATATAGTAAGAAACTTAAGTTTTAAACAGAAAGATAAAGGATTATCTACAACAGAAAAGAAAATGTTAATCAATGCTAAACAAATTCTTGTAAGCGAATTAGTTCTTGCAGAAAGTAAAGAAAAGGATGAAATAGAAGAATTAGTCGAAAATAAAATTAAAGTATCATATGAGTTACATGGTTCTTCAATAGAACAATTACAAAAAGTAGTAGGAATGCAAGAAGATTCAACTAACAATATTGTAAAGAAATTTGTTTCAGCAAATTAATTTTAAGTTTATTAAGTATTATAAATGGGTTATATATTTTTATATAACCTTTTTTATTTAGTAGGAAATAACTCTGTACTTCCTACTAAATAAAAGCTTCGCTAATTTTTGCACACGATTTTGTACAACAAAATCAGTGCTGAATTGATAAATACATTTAAAAGTGTAATTATTTTAGAAATAAATCTTTTGTTAGATAATAGAAAAATGCATAAAATAGTAGTCAAATTAACAAAATTAACATAAAATAAAGGATTTGAAAAATCTATGTCGAATATTATAAAAGAAAGGTTAAAAGATGGTTCAATATACTGATGAATTAAAAGAAGAAATTAGATCTGCAAATGATATAGTCGATGTAATTTCTCAATATGTAACATTAAAAAGAAGTGGCAGAAATTTTTTTGGATTGTGCCCTTTTCATAGAGAGAAATCACCTTCTTTTTCGGTTTCTCCAGATAGGCAATATTTTCATTGCTTTGGATGTCATAAAGGAGGAGATGTTTTTACGTTCATTAGTGAAATTGAAAGAATATCTTTTAGAGAATCTTTAGAATTTTTAGCTGAAAAAGCTAGGATAGAATTACCAGTTGCAGAAAATACAGAATTTAATAAAAATCAATATTTAAAAGACAGAATGCATAAAATTAATGCAACAACAACAATCTTTTACCACGAGAGGTTATATAAACCATTAGCAAAAATTGCACAAGACTATGTTAAGCAAAGAAAACTTGATAATAATACATTAAAAGCATTTAAAATAGGATATTCTGGAGAATATAATGAATTATATAAACATTTAAAAAACTCTGGATTCAAAGATGAAGAAATATTAGCAACAGGCCTTGTAAATAAGACAGATAAAGGAGAATTTATAGATAGATTCAGAAAAAGATTAATGTTTCCTATAATGGATGTCAGTGGGAGAGTAGTAGCTTTTGGTGGTAGAAAATTAGAAAATAATGACAAAATGGCAAAATACATAAACTCTAATGAAAATTTAGTATATTCAAAGAAAAGACATTTATTTGCATTAAATTTAGCAAAACAATCTGATTCTAAAAAAATTATTTTAGTCGAAGGTTATATGGATGCTATTTCCCTTTATCAGAGAGGATTTAATAATGTTGTTGCATCACTAGGTACAGCCTTAACAGAAGAACAAGGAAGATTACTTAGAAAATATAGTGAGCAAGTAATATTAAGTTATGATTCTGATGGAGCAGGACAAGAAGCAATTTTAAGAGGACTTACAATTTTAGAGAATCAAGGTTGTGATGCAAGAGTTTTACAAATGGAAGGCGCAAAAGATCCAGACGAATATGTTATAAAATATGGAAGTGGAAGATTTAAACTTTTAGTTGAAAATGCTGTTTCATTAGTTGAATTTAAAATTAAAATGCTAAAAAGTAAGTATAACCTTGAAATTGCAAATGACAAAATAAAATTTTTAAAAGAAATTACTAAAATTCTTTCAAATGTAGATAATAAGATAGAAAGAGAAATTTATATTGATAAGGTTTCAGAAAAATATAATATTTCTAAAGAAGCTATTTATGCTGAAGTGAATAAAGTCTCTTACAATAATGTTAATGAAACTGTATTAACAAAATCTGTAAAAAGAGAACCTAAAGAAGTTGTAATAAGTCCATCAGTTATAAAAAGAGAAAATATGATAATCTATCTATTAATAAATCATTTTCAAGACGCTTATGAACAAATAGTCACAAATATTACTTTAGAAGATTTTAAATTAGAAGAAAATAGAACTATATTCAAAAAAATATTAGAATCACCTGCAGAAGATAGTGAAAAAATTTTACAAATGATATCAAATATAGAAAATCAAGATATACAGTCACATGTTAGTGAAATTTTAGTTACTGATTATGAAATAAGTTCTGTAGAAAAATGTATAGAAGATGTCGTAAATATTTATACTAAAGAAAGACTATGTAATAGAAAATTAGAAATAATCAAAGCTTTAGAAAGTACTTCTTCGCTTTCTAAAGATGAAATAGCTAACCTTGAACAGGAATTAAGTGAAATTATAATTGAATTAGCTAAAAAGAAGTAGGAGGGATTAAATTTAAATGAAAAAAGCAGATAATGATAAAATAGAAGAAATTAAAGAGGAAATAAAACCTACAACAAAGAAAAAAGCTAAAGAAAATGAAGATAAAAAAATGGAAAATACAACTGATAATAAAAAAGAAACAAATGAACAAGAAAAATTAATGAAAATTGTAAATTCTGCTAAGGAAAAAGGAAAAATAACTTATGGAGAACTTGCAGCAGAACTCGGAGAAGCCAATTCAGAAGAAATAGATAAAGTATTTGATGCCTTTGAAAAAATGGGAGTAAATATTTTAAAAGATGATGAATTTTTAGAACCTGATATTGAAGATTTAAATGAAGTAGAAGATATAAAAATAGAAGAATTAGATATAACTAATATGGAAGGTGTTAGTGTTGATGATCCAGTTAGAATGTATCTAAGAGAAATTGGTAGAATACCATTACTTACTTTTGAAGAAGAACTTGATTTAGCTCAAAAAGTATTAGAAGGTGATGAAGATGCTAAACAAAAATTAGCAGAATCAAATTTAAGATTAGTTGTTAGTATTGCCAAAAAATATGTTGGAAGAGGAATGCTTTTCTTAGATTTAATACAAGAAGGAAACATGGGATTAATAAAAGCAGTAGAAAAATTCGACTATAAAAAAGGATATAAATTTAGTACGTATGCAACATGGTGGATTAGACAAGCTATAACTAGAGCAATTGCAGATCAAGCTAGAACTATAAGAATTCCAGTTCACATGGTTGAAACAATTAATAAATTGATTCGTACTTCAAGACATTTATTACAAATGTTAGGTAGAGAGCCTACACCAGAAGAAATAGCACAAGAAATGGAAATATCTGTTGAGAAAGTTATGGAGATACAAAAAATAGCTCAAGATCCAGTATCGCTTGAAACACCGATAGGAGAAGAAGATGATAGCCATTTGGGAGATTTTATTCCAGATGATGAATCTCCTGCTCCACATGATTCTGCTGCATATACATTATTAAAAGAGCAATTAGAAGAAGTTATGAGTACATTAACACCAAGAGAAGCAAAAGTTTTAAAACTTAGGTTTGGTTTAGAAGATGGAAAAGCTAGAACCCTAGAAGAAGTAGGAAAAGAATTCCAAGTAACTCGTGAAAGAATTAGACAAATAGAGGCAAAAGCTCTTAGAAAATTAAGACATCCAAGTAGAAGTAAGAGATTAAAAGATTATATGGGTTAAAAATAATTCGAAAATTATGTAAATTTATTCAAAAAGTCCTTGATTTCAAGGACTTTTTCTGTTATAATATTACTAGACTAAAAAAAAGAGAGGTGTAACTAAGTATAACTTAGTAAATATAATTATGAGATTTGTAGAATTTATTAAAGGAATAGGAAATAGCTTATCAAAAGTATTAGGAGATGATCCACGTTATCGTGTAGAACCTTCAGATGAAGGAGTTCTAGTTACAGAACTAGTAAGAAATGGATTTAATAAAACTGATGCTACTGAAGCTGTAAAAAAATATAGAGATATAGAAAAAAATGGAAAAAAGTACGCTAAACAAGAAGAAGCTGCCATTAATTTAGATTATGATGATGAAGGATATAAAGATTCAGATGGTACAACCCCAAAAACAGAAGCTGGTACTTCATTTAGAGATGATAGTGTAATGAAAATGGTTAGAAATACAGGAATAAAAAATACTTCTGCCAATGAGTTACCCAATAGTGAAAGAAAATCTGGTGGAAAAGAGAGAAGTGCAAGAACAAAATAAGAATATATAGGATGATATTTATATCATCCTTATTTTTTTCTTGACAAATTTTTCAAACTATGTTAAAATCTATTACTGTAAACTGCTTAGCTAGGGTTTGAAAATACTGCTTATAGGTAGTTACCCAAGTTGGAAGTTAGCGAGTATACAAAAAAGGGAGGTGCATTTTAAATGTACGCAATAATTGAAGCATGTGGTAGACAATATAAAGTACAAGAAGGTGAAACAGTATTTTTTGAAAAGTTAGATGCTGAAGAAGGAAAAAAAGTTTCTTTTGATAAAGTTGTTTTAGTATCTGATGAAGGAAAAATACAAGTTGGAAATCCTTATGTTGCTAATGCTAAAGTTGAAGGAAAAGTTGTTTCTCATGGTAGAGGAAAGAAAATTTTAGTTTTCAAATACAAAGCTAAAAAGAATGAGAGAAAAACTAGAGGACATAGACAAGACTACACTAAAGTAGAAATTTCTTCAATAAAAGTAAAAGCTGAAAAAAAAGAAAAAGTAGCTGAATAATAGTTACTTAAAATTATGTCGATATTAATAAACGAGATAAATTAAAATATAAAGCGAAAGGAGTGAATCTTTCATGGCACACAAAAAAGGTCAAGGTAGTGTTAAAAACGGAAGAGATAGTGAGTCAAAGAGACTTGGTGTTAAAAAATCTGATGGACAAATAGTTAAAGCTGGAAACATCATAATAAGACAAAGAGGAACAAATGTACATCCAGGAACTAATGTTGGAATCGGTAGTGATGACACTTTATTTGCTTTAATAGATGGAACAGTAAAATTTGAAAGAAAAGGTAAAGATAAAAAACAAGTTAGTGTTTATCCAGCAGAGTAAATAAAATAGAAAAAGCGAGGTAGTAACCTCGCTTTTTTCAGTTTCTTGCCCCTAGAAAAGTTCTTTGGAAGTTGTGTTTGCTATATAATAAGAAAAATTGTAATTTGTGGGGTTAATTTATAAATTATTATTGTATAAGAGTACGCTCCCAGGAATTTATATATTTTATTACCTCAGTGCTTCCCAATGGTGTTGTAACAATGCTACTCGCATTTAACAACACTTATCGGTCCCCACGGAACACTTCGCTATAAAATATATTAAATCCCTTCACGCTACTCTGATGTAATTGTTTACAGATTAAATTAATTAACGATTACTCTTGCATAAATACAATATAAAAATGAAAAAATGTAAGCGTATTGAAAGTAAATTGAATATACAAATTCTTAATTTATAAAATGAGGGATGTTCACGTTGCCTTTGATATATGGGCAAGAAGTGAAAGAGGCGCATTTTATAAATTTAGAATTTGTATGAAATTTAGCTTGAACGAGCACATTTTTGAATTTTTCATATTGTATTATTGCAATTTTAATCTTAAACGATCAGTAAGGAACGGTAAATTTTTTGAATTATTTAAAATTTATATATTTAAACTATAATACTTCGAGCAGAATAAAATATAATTTCCCCCACAAATTACAATATATAGGGCAGGTAATTGAGTTGAAAATTACTTGCCTTTTATGCTATAATCAAAACACAAGATAGTAATTTATTGTTGAGATAAATTTGAGGAGATGTATTATGAAAAAGAAAGTGTCAATAACAATTATAGTGATTTTTAGTATAATAGTATCTATAATTTTTTATAATTTTATTGAAAGCAATGATGATTTTGCACCCTATATAAGTAAGGAATATGATAAAGTTTATGATATAAATTCTGATATATATGATTTAGTAGAAATAAAAAGTGAACTAACAGAAATAGCACAAGAATATGAAGAAGGATTAAAACTAACTTTTGTTCAATATGATATAGAAGATAGCAATAAAAAAGCTGAATTTCAGTTTTATAAAGATGATTATGATAGAAAAAATAAAGCTTGTTTACTTACTATAAATATTGATATTGCTTCAAAGAAAACAACTAAAATAAGATATGAAAAAGGACATGGAAAAAGAGTAAGTGGATATTCTAATGAAATTAGCACATTGGAAAAAATATCAGATTATATAAATCCAAATGAAAATATTAAGATTATTGTAACTAGCGAAGATATAACATTATATAAAGATGGAGAAAAAATAGAAAAGAAAGATTTTATCAAAAATATTACTAATGATATGGAAGAAAATTCTTATAGCTATCATGGAATAATAACGGAGATAAGTTCTAATAATATAGTTTTTGAAAATCAATCAAATAATAAAAAGTATTCAATAGATGCAAATAGTAATTTTAAATTTATAAATGGACGAACAAATGAAGAAATAAATATTGGAGATATAAAAGTTGACTATTACATAGATACATATACTTATGAAAAATCAAAAGTAATTAGCATATTAAGTAATATAAAAGGAGAAGAATTAAGAAAAGAGTTAATGAAAAATTTCGCATTAGAAAATCCTCTTTATTTAACAATTTCTCCAATAGGTACAAAGATGGAGATAATAAATAATGATAAAGCGATATTGACTATAACTTTTGATGATTTATTATCTGATTACAATAATGATGATAGAAAGTTTGAAATGAAAATAGAGATTAATTCAAATACGGTAATAGAATGCAAAAGTGGAATTAATAAAATAGCACAACTGGAAGATATAGCATTGGATATGATAAAAATAAAATTAAATAAAAATACTATTGATGATGAAATTCCTATAGCTACATACTTTATGTCTAGCGATGGTAATTAAAAAGAATAATTATATAAAATCATAGTGATAAATTACAATTTTATTGAACTTTATAAGTAATATTTTTTATTTAAATATATTGAAAAAAAATATATTATATGATTTAATAAGCTATATAATTAGAGAGTTTATTAAACTTTTTAATAAATAATTTTTATACAAAGGAGAGAAAAAGTATGGGAGGTAAATTATCACCTATAATTATAGTAGTGTTATTAGTAGTCGTAGTTGTAATTGCGATAGTTATTTTTGGAATTGCCACAGGTACAGGTGGATTTGTAGACACCAATGATGATAAACACACAACAACAGAAGAACTTATAAAACCTGTATTAACATTAGATAAAAAAGTAGAAGAAGAAAAAGAAAATACAGTAAAAATTACTGCAAAAGCTTCTACAGAAGATAAAGAAGGAATATCTGAAATTATACTTCCAGATGGAAGTTCAGTAAAAGGTGATTATGCAGTCTTTGAGGCTACAGAAAATAAAAAATATGAATTTACAGTAAAAGCTGTAAATGGAAGTAGTGAAACATTATCTATTGAAGTTAATGAAATTGATGTAATTTCTGCAACAAATCCATATGTTCCAGAAGGATTTTCAGTTGTAAGCAATGATATAGATAAAGGTTTTGTAATACAAGACGAAAATGAAAATCAATATGTTTGGATCCCAGTAGAATCAGGTAAATTAACTCGTAGCAGAATGCTAAATGGGGATTATGAAGAAACAAGTACATCTGCTACAGAATTAGTAAATAGTGTTGCAAAATATTATGGATTTTATATAGCTAGATTTGAAGCTTCAGAATATGAAGTAGATGGAGAAAAAGTAGCTGCTAGTATGGCAGGAAAAAATCCATGGACAAATATAACATATTTAGAAGCACTAGAATATTCTAATAAATCTGCAGAAAAATTCAAATATGAAGATTGTTATACAACATTATTAAATAGTTATGCTTGGGACACAGTTTTAAATTGGGTAGATAAGAATTATGAAAATTATTCAAGCAGTATAAATTATGGAAATTATTCTTATACTATATTACCTACAGGAACATCAGAATTAGATATTGTTAATAATATTTGTGATTTGGCTGGAAATATTAAAGAATGGACAACTGAGATTTATAAAAAACCTGTTGAAAAAGATCCAAAATCAAAAGACGATAATGTTAAATATAGAGTTGTTCGTGGAGGTAGTGCAAATTTAAGTAGAACACCATCTAGTTATATAGGATATCCTGAAAATACTTCAGATAACTATTGGGGCTTTAGATTAGTTTTATATAAATAAAAGGAGCTTTTTAATATGTCAATAGTAGAATTAAATCATCCATTAATATCTCATAAATTAACAATTTTGAGAAACAAGGAAACTGGTACAAAAGAATTTAGAGAAATAATAGGAGAAATATCTTCAATTTTATGTTATGAAGCAATGAAAGATGCTAAACTTAAAGATGTTGAAGTAGATACACCAATATGTAAAACATTTGGAAAAAAATTAGATGAAGATAAATATGCATTTGTTCCAATTTTAAGAGCTGGTACAGGAATGTTAGATGGACTTATTCATACTATGCCAAACGCAAAAATTGGACATATAGGAATGTATAGAAATGAAGAAACATTAAAACCAGTAAAATATTATTATAAAACACCTAGTGATATACAAAACAGAGAAGTAATAATATTGGATCCAATGCTTGCTACTGGTGGTTCTGGAATTGATGCTATAACAATGCTAAAAGAAAGTGGAGCAAAAAATATAAAATTTTTATGTATAATAGCAGCTCCAGAAGGAATAGAAAAAATGCAAGCAGTTCATCCAGATGTTGATATTTATTGTGCTACAATAGATGAAAAATTAAATGAGAATGGATATATTGTACCAGGGCTAGGAGATGCAGGAGATAGAATTTTTGGTACAAAATAAAAATAGATAATTTTAGATGCCTTGAAAAAGGCATCTTTTTTGACTTTTAATAGATATTATGTTATAATAATAATCCCTAAATATGTATAAACTCCATTTTGTCAACTTAGTTTTAGCATCAGACAATTTGAAAAATACTATTTAGAGTAAAAAAATTTTATTGGAGGAATTAGACTATGAAAAAAAGATTACGGAGTTATGGAGCAATATTATTAATTGTATTAATGTTTGTTGTTATTTTTGAAAATACAACAATATATGCAACTGAAATAAAGGTGAACAGTGTGGAAAATACCCATACAGTAAGTACTGAAGAAAACAACTTACCTACTGAAGAACAATTTAATATTTTAGATTATATTGATGTTATTCTCTTCTTTATTATTATAGTAATAAATATGATACTTTTTTCTTTATATACTATAAAAAATGAAAAACATAAAGAAACAATAGGTATGAAGAATAAGGAAATAAGAGAATTGAAAATAGAAAATGCCAAATTAGAGAAAAAAATTAAAAATATGGCAGAAACTATGGTAAGTTTAAAAAAATGGAAATCAGATGCACAATTAGTAGATAGTAAAATTAACTCAAAAATTAATAATATGTCTTAAAAATATAAAATATAATATATAAAGTACTTTGTATATTCAATATTCATAATAATTAGTTTTATAAAATTAGACAATATAATTAATTTTCTGAAATCAAACAATAATAGTAATATTTAAAAGCACTCTTGGTAAATTTATCAAAAGTGCTTTTTGTATTATAGAACTTTTTGAAAAATATTTCGCACAATTTTACGAAGTAAAATTTTCGCAAAAGAAAGACTCAGACAATCTTGTGAAGTTTTGTTTTTTACAAATTAAATATTATTTGATTTTATTCTGTTTAATAAAAATATTAAACTTATAAGTATTAAAATATTGAAAAAATATGTTAAATAATATATAATATACTCACATTTTTAGGGAAAAAAGAGGAGAAAAATATGAATAATAAATATAGAACTCACAACTGTGGTGAGTTAAGAGTTACAGATATAAATAAAGAGGTAAGATTAGCTGGATTTGTTCAAACAATAAGAAATTTAGGTAAGATGATTTTTATCGATTTAAGAGACGAAAATGGAATTACTCAAATTGTATTATCAGAAGATATTAATAGTAATATTAAAGATATAACTAAAGAATGTACAGTAACAGTTACTGGAGAAGTTGTTGAAAGAAGTAGTAAAAATAGCAAAATTCCTACAGGTGATATAGAAGTTGTTGCAAGTGAAATTACAGTTTTAGGAAAATGCAGAAATTCTTTACCTTTTGAAATAAATGTTGAAAACCAAAATGTTAGAGAAGATTTAAGACTTGAATATAGGTTTTTAGATTTAAGAAACGAAAATATTCATAAAAATATAGTTTTACGTTCTAAAGTTTTAAAAGATTTTAGAAATGTAATGGATGAATTAGGGTTTATAGAAATTCAAACACCAATTCTAGCTAATTCTTCACCAGAAGGAGCGAGAGATTTTCTAGTACCAAGTAGATTACATCCAGGAGAATTTTATGCACTTCCTCAAGCACCACAACAGTTTAAACAATTATTAATGGTATCTGGATTTGAAAAATATTATCAAATAGCTCCATGTTTTAGAGATGAAGACCCTAGAGCAGACCGTTCTCCAGGAGAATTCTATCAATTAGATTTTGAAATGAGTTTTGCTACTCAAGAAGATGTATTTGAAGTAATTGAAACAATTTTACCAAAAGTATTTAAATCAAATACAGATTGGAAAGTAGATGAAGGACCTTTTATAAGAATTCCTTTTAAAGAGGCTATGGAAAAATATGGTTCAGATAAACCAGATTTAAGAAATCCTTTAATAATTACAGACTTAACAGATATTTTCGAAGGAACAGAATTTAATGCTTTTAAGAACAAAACAGTAAAAGCCATTTATACAGAAAATATGGAAGATAAACCAAGAAAATTCTTTGATAAAATGTCTGAATATTCAGTGCAAGAACTAGAAGCTAAAGGATTAGCATGGGTTAAAGTTGATAGTGATGGTAACTTAAATGGTGGAATTAGCAAATTTATTAATGATGAAAGAAAAGCAAAAATATTTGATAGAATGAATGCTAAACCAGGTTCAGCAATATTCTTTATAGCAGATGAATATAATAAAGCAGTTAAGATTGCTGGTGGAGTTAGAATTAAATTAGGAACAGAACTTGATTTATTAGAAAAAGACGTATATAAATTCTGCTTTATAGTAGACTTTCCAATGTATGAATTATCAGATGAAGGAACAATAGATTTTAATCATAATCCATTTTCAATGCCACAAGGCGGATTAGAAGCATTAGAAAACAAAAATCCGTTAGATATATATGCATATCAATATGATGCTGTATGTAATGGATATGAAATTTTATCTGGAGCTGTAAGAAACCATGATCAAGACATAATGTTAAAAGCTTTTGAAATTGCAGGATATACAGAAGAAGATATAAAGGGAAAATTTGGAGCTTTATATAATGCCTTTAGTTATGGTACTCCTCCACATGCAGGAGCTGCACCTGGAGTTGATAGAATTGTTATGCTTCTTGCAAAAGAAGATAACATTAGGGAAGTTATTGCTTTTCCAAAAAATAAGAAAGCAAGAGATTTACTAATGAATGCGCCTTCTAAAGTTTTTGATAAACAATTAGAAGAGGTACATATAAAAATAGACATAGAAAATATTGATAAATAGAGGTATTAGTATTATGAGATTTATTAAAAAAATATTTTGCATTTTTGTATTAGCAATAATATTATTTATAGGATCATCTTTTGCAGAATCAGGAAAAGTTAATGTTAGCGCAACAAGATTAAGAGAAGAAAAAAATACAGATTCAAATATTTTAACTAACATTTATGAAGGTGATAAAGTTAATATATTAAGTGAAGAAGGAGATTGGTATAAAGTTCAATATGATGGAAAAACAGGATATGTAAAAAAAGAATATATAAGTTTAGATACTAAAAAAGAAAAAAATACAACTAATACATCAACTTCTATGAATACTACAAATATTTCTAATACAAATACTTCTACTAATACATCAAATTCAAATACATTAAACAATAATACAATAGCTAACAATACAACTAATACATCAAATACTAATACTATAGAAAATAATAATACAAATACTTCAAATATAGCTCAAAATTCGGAAAACGAAGAAGTTGTTACTATTAATTCTGTAACAAGCATAAGAAATATTCCTAATATGATTTCACAATCAATTAGTACAGTAGAACAATCTAAACAATTAAAGAAATTAGAAGAAATAGGAAATTGGATAAAAGTTACAGATGGAAATATAACAGGATGGATATTAAAAGCCAAAACAATTACGTCTCAATCAGAGCCAATTAATAGTTCAAATTTTACAAATACAACTAATGCAAATACAGTAAACAATAATGCAACTTCAGAAAATAAAATTAAAAAAGAAAATTCTGAGAATACAACTACAAACACATCTATAAATAAAACAGGAACTATTAATGTTGAAACAGCAAATGTAAGAGAAACAGCAAATGCATCAGCAAATATTATAGGTTTTCTAGATTATAATGATAAAGTAAATATTACAGATGAAAATGGTGAATGGTATAAAATTACATCAGGAAATACATCAGGATATGTAAATAAAAAACTAATTACTATTTCAGACGATAATCAAATAAGTTCTAGAAGTTTAACAGAAGAAAGAAAATCGGTACAAGAAGATACAACAGTAAATCAAGAAAATAGTAAATCTTCAAATAATACTTTAGATAATACAAATACTGGTAAACAAGTTGCAGAATATGCAAAACAATACTTAGGATGCTCTTATGTAGTTGGTGGTAAAACTCCCACAACTGGATTTGATTGTTCTGGATTTACTAGATATGTATATTTGAACTTTGGCTATACTCTGGGAAATACAGCATCAAGTCAAACTAATGTAGGAAAAGAAATATCAAGAGAAAGTTTACAAATAGGTGATTTAATTCTATTTTATAATGAAGGAAAAACATCTATAGGTCATACTGGAATTTATCTTGGAAATGGGGATTTTATTCATGCTGCAAATCCACAAAGAGGAGTAGTTATAGATAATTTAAATACTAATTCATATTATAACGAAAGATTTGTTTCAGCAAGAAGAATAGTAGATTAAATGCTTGGGGGCTAACTTAAAAGGAGGGTTAGCTATAAAAGTTAAATTTTTAATTATAATAATATTATTAATGGGGCTATGTTATGACATAGCTCTAATTTTTTCTTTTGAAATAATATATCCAGAAGAAATGGAAATAACTTGTATATGTGAAGTAATAAAAGAAAAAGAATCAAAAGAGTATTACGATAAATATATATTAAAAGTAATAGAAAACAAAATACTAAGTAAAAGTAAAAATACAAAATTAATTTTATATATAAAAAAAGATAAAGAATATAAAGTAGGAGATATAATAAAAGTTAAGGGAAATTTTCAAAAAGGTGAAGTAACTAGAAACTATAAAGGATTTAGTTATAGAAAGTATTTAAGTCAAAATAAAATATATGGTATTATATTTGCAGATGAAACAAATATAATTTCTCAAAGAAAAGACTTATATTTTGTATTTGGAAAAATAAGAGCTATTGTTGAAGAACGAATAGATAAATTTTATAAAGGAGAATATGCTAATTTTTTAAAGGGATTATTAATTGGAAATAAAAGTGAACTAGATGAAAATATAATAGAAGATTTTCAAACATCAAGCATATCACATATTTTAGCAATTTCAGGGTTACATATATCTTTTATACTAGTAGGAATAAATTTTATATTAGAGAAAATTATTAATAGTAAAAATATAAGAAATTATCTATTAATAGGATTCTTGATATTCTTTTTAATATTAACAGGAAATTCTGTTTCATGTATGAGAGCATGTATTATGAATATTTTTATGCTCCTAAGTTTTGGCTTTCATAGAAAAAATAATTTTTTTATTAGTTTTATATTGTCATTTATAATTATAATATTTTTTAATCCCTATAATTTGTTTAATGTCGGAATGTGGCTTTCATATGGTGGAACAATTGGGATAGTAATTAATTATAATTGCATTTATAAGATTTTTTGTATAAGATTGGGATTAAAAAAAGAAACAACAAACTATAATAAAAAATATTTGGAAAGAGAGCACAAAAATTTTAATGTAAAATCTAAATTGAAAAATCTAAAATTAAATAAAAATAGAGTATTAAGTTTAGGGTGCAAAAATTTATATTATAAAAGAATTAGAGAATATTGCTATAAAATACAAATAGTTTTGCTAAAAAGTTTTTGTATAAGTTTATCTGCTCAAATTTTAATACTTCCAATAATGATATATGTTTTCAATACTTTTTCTTTAACTTTTTTTATATCAAATATTTTAGTTTCATTTTTTATAGCTTATGTACTATTTTTAGGATATATAAGTATTTTTGTTTCATTTATATTTTTCCCTATTGCAAATTTAATTGCAGTATTAGAAAAAATAATGGTAGATATAATATTAAAAATAGCAAATATTACAAGTAAATTGCCTTTATCTAGAATTTTTGTTGTAACTCCAAGCTTAAGTATTATTATTTTATATTATTTACTATTTATTTTGTGGATAATTTATTTTAACTATAATAAATTTCATATATTAAGAGTATTACTATCGAAAAGAAAAATAAATACAGTATTAAATAAAGTAAATTTAATAAATATAAAATCAATTTTAAAGAAAAAACAGGTAATAAGGAAAATATTAATATGTATTCTAATTATAATAATTATTGCAAATACTAATAAATTTAGTTTTAATTTAAAAATTCATTTTATAGATGTTGGACAAGGAGATTGTACTTTAATTATAACACCATCTGGAAAAAGAATTATTGTAGATGGTGGGGAAGGAAATTCAGAAAAATATGATTATGGAAAAAATATAGTATTTCCATATTTATTGGATAGAGGAATAAATAGAATTGATTATTTAGTTATATCTCATGCAGATAGTGATCATATTGGAGGATTAATATATGTTTTAGAAAATATAAATGTAGAAAATATATTAATAGGAATACAACCAGAATCTTCAAAACAATTAGAAGACTTGCTTGATATTGCAAAAAGAAAAAAAGTGATGGTTAATGCTTTAAAAAAAGGAGATATAATAAATATAGATAAAAATACAAAAATTGAAGTAATATGGCCAGATATAAATAATTTAATACTAGAAAACAATTTAAATAATAATTCATTAGTATTTAAATTATTTTTTAATAAATTTTCAATATTATTTACAGGAGATATCGAAGAATCCGCAGAAAAATTATTGTGTGAAATATATGAAAATACTAATATATTAAATTCTGATATTTTAAAAATTGCACATCATGGTTCAAAATCATCTTCTACCTTAGATATTTTAAAATCAGTTAAACCTCAAATTGCATTAATAGGAGTAGGGAAAAATAATAAATATGGACATCCAAATCAGGAAGTAATAGATAGATTAAACAAAATAGGAGTAAATATTTATAGAACAGATCAATTGGGAGAAATAACTATAAAAGTAACTAGTAAAGGAAAAATCACTGTAAAAAAATTTATAGAATAAATAGAAAATGACGGAATTCTTAATGAATTCCGTCAGCATGCTAAAACTTATGTGTTTCTGTTAATTACTAATGTGCCATACGCCAGTCGATGCTCCTCTGCAGATATTCTACATAATCTGGATTCTTGCACATTCCTTTACCAGAAGTGTCGGAAATTTTTGCAACGTCCTGACCATTGCAAGCAGTAACCTTCATAACGATGTTAAGAGGAGATACATTTGTATCATTGGATAAAAATGTACCAATTCCAAATGCAACTTTTGCACGGTCTTTGAAGTGCGCATTCAGATCATGAGCTCTCTTGAAATCAAGACTGTCACTGAACAGCAAAGTTTTTGTGGTTGCATCAAGTCCTAAGCTGTTGTACTGATTAATCATCTTCTCACCCCATTCATACGGATCGCCACTATCATGGCGCACTCCACTGAATAGAGTTGCAAATGTCAGCTGGAAGTCCTTCAAGAAGCAATCTGTAGTGATTGTGTCTGTTAAAGCTATACCGTTTAATACTCCATACTCCTTAATCCAGGCATTTAATGCATACCAGTTAGAGTAAGCGGGATTGTGTTTGTGATCCCCCTGACCAACACACATAATCCACTCATGTGCCATTGTACCAACCGGAGTTACTCCGTATTTTTTTGCAAGATACACATTTGATGTACCCACACATGTGGAGTTATGATACTTTGAATTGTTCTCGCATAACGATTTTACTGCAAGCTTCTGTGCTTCAGAAGAAAGACGACGGCGAAGACCAAACTCGCTAAATGCACCAATTTGATATGTGCCATCAATAAGAAATTGAATCTTAGCCTGCAATTTATCCTCAAATGATGAGAAAAGTTTGCTGTAATCATGGTTCATGCGGAAGTAAACTTCGTTTACAATTGCGAGTACCGGAATTTCGTACATCGAAGTATTAAGCCATGTGCCTTTTGCTTCGATAGAGAGACCGCATTTTGCATTTTCAGTGATTTCAAAGTCTTCATAGCGAGGCTGCCAAATGCGAAGGAAATCAACATAAGAGCCACGAATCCATTTGATTCGGTCCAGATATGTGAGTTCATCTTCGGTAAATCGTAGTGTACAATATGCCTGAATTTGCTCTCTAATTTCTTCTACCATCTCCTTGCTGAACTTTACGTCCCTGTTACGGCAAGCGAAATCCCAGGTCGTTTTGTAATGGGGGAACTGATGGTAAATTGCCTGTCCCATACTGAACTTGTACATATCTGTTTCCAAAAGGCTTGTGATAATTGGTTTAAGTTTCATGTTGTAAATCCTCCTTGTTGATTTATTATTAAGTTAAGTTTTAGCTTATTGTGAATAAATTATTCTTTAATATCCACTAATAAGTTTTTGGTTACTAGTTTATTATAGCACAGTTTACATAAGAAATCAAGTGAAGCAATAAGTATATTAATCCAAATAAAAATTAATATATAAATTAAATAATATAAATAGAGTATTTATAAAAAATTAGATATTAAAGGAAGATAAACAAGAAAAAATATTAAAATTGCAAAAAAATTAATGATTACTTTAGGAATATTAATATCAAAAATATTTATATAAATAAAATGGAAAATTTTGAATAAAAAAATTTTTATAATGCATAATACGTGTATGAAAAGGATTATTTTTTATAGTATTTTAATATTTATATTTTCTTGTTTTATAGGATTTTTTTATTCAAGAATTTGGAAAACTAACAATGACGAATTGTCAAAGCAAATGAATAATGTTAATGAATTAAATATAGTTACAGAAACATTCTCAAATGAAGAAAAAATTAGTTTTAATTCTACATTCGCAATAAAAAAATATTATGATGAATGTGGACATGTAGAAGTTAATTATTCGGAACTTCCAACAGAATTAATAAACTTGAGTAAAACAGAAGTAGAACAATTATATTCAGATTGGAATGTAGAAGAGTTTAGTAGTAATAATGTTATTTTATCTCAAGAAGAAGATAGTATATGTAATGAACATTATGTAGTAAAATTAAGTGATAATAATGTTGATATTTACCATTTAGAACAAGATGGAGAAGAAAAATTATATAAGACTACAAATGTAATTAAAGAATATTTGACACAAGAAGATATTAATAATTTAGAAAATGGAATATATGTATATGGAAAAGAGAATATAAATTCTGTTATTGAAGATTTTGAATAAGAATAGATTTGCCAATCTGAACTTGAATTTTGTATAATAATAACTAACTTAGAAAAAATTGTAAATAAAATGTAAAATTAAATATATGTTCAATTAAAACTCAATGTAGTATAATGATAATATGGGTTAATAAAAAATATAAGAAATAGAAAAATAAATAAAGTTAAATTTTTATCTTTATAAAAATATAGATGTTTATAAACTAAATTAAAGATAAAATAAGGAGAGCATAGGATAGGTGAAAATAGAAGATTATAATGCAGTATTTGATCCAGAAGAGAGAATACAATTAATTAAGGATACAAGAGATATAAACTTTATAAGAGAATGTATAATAAATAAAAATCTAGATTTTTCTATATATTATAGAGTAAGATTATTAGAATTAACAGAATGTTTATTAGATATAGAATTTGAAGAATATAGTCTTGCAGATTTAGCCCTTACAGGAGGAATGGAATTTTGTAAAGCTTGTATTAAAGAAGGTTTCATATTTAAAGGCTGGCAAGCAAGGTCATTAATAGACAAAATGAGATATCTTGTAGGACTTCAAGATAAGGAAAGTGAAAAAGATTATATAGATTTTGTAAAAGAATGTATTTATGATGAAAAATTGGAACTTTCTGGCTTAGACAAAATACTGATAATTGAAGACTTAGGGATTTTTGTGAATTCTGAGGAAGAGAAAGAGGAACATGTTAAGTTTATAAAAGAATGTATTAAAGATGAAGAATTAGGCTGGAGATCAAGAAATAGACAAACATTAATATTTCAAATGAATAAATTTATAGATTTAGCAAATAAAGAAAACTTAGAAGAATACATAGAATTCATAAAAGACGAGAAAATAGGCTTAGATTATTTAAGCATAGCAGAAATAATAATAGAAATAAAATCATTAATAGGTTTAAATGATAAAGAAAATTTAGATATATGTAGAGAAACTTTAAAAGATGTTATAATACATTTGGAAGACGAAGAAGTAATAGAATATTTAAAAGAAATGAAAGATTTTATATTACCTGGTGATCAAGAAGGTTTAAAAGATTATGAAAATTTTCAAAAGAGATTATACGAATTATTAAAGTTACAAATAAGGAATGAAGAAAATACTGATATTCAGCAAAAAATGGACAAAATAAAAGTGATGAGTTTTTTAATAAATGAAAAAGATAAGGAAAGTGTCGAAGATTATAAAAAGTGTATAGAAATGGTTGAAAAAACTAATGAATTATATCCAACTGAATCAACAGTATTAAAAATTTTAAAAGGTAATATAGAAGAGATAAATCAAGAATTAGGAATTGATTATTTATGCGAAGGAGAATTTACAGAAATAGATTTGCCAGAAGGTATGACTATAGGAATTGAAATAGAGGCAGAAGGTGATTTAGGAGAAGAGCTGGTTGTTAGTAAAGTTTTAGGGTGGGAAGCCAAAGAAGATGGAAGTATTGATGGAGTTGAAATGACTTCTCCAATATTAAGGGCTTCAAAAGAAGATAGTAAGAGAATATATCAAATATGTGCGATATTAGACAATATGGGGCAATATATTACTGAAAAATGTGGTGGTCACATACACATAGGAGCAGATTATCTAAAGAGTAAAGAAGCATATGCTAATTTGTTAGAAATATGGGGGAATTCTGAAGAGGTGCTATATATAATAAGCAATGCAGTAGGGGAAATTACAAGAATTGATGCATTAGAAACGTATGCTCCTCCAATATCCAAAAAAATACAAACTGCAATTGAAAAAGGAAGATTAGATTTAAATAGTGAAGATGATTTAGAAGAATTTCAAGAGCAAATACAAAATATGCAGGGTAATGATATTAAATATTCAAGTATAAATTTTATAAATGTTAATACTAAAATGAATACAATAGAATTTAGATTGCCAAATGGAACTTTAGATGCGGAAACTTGGATAGAAAATATAAATTTGTTTGGTGGACTTGTAAAAGCATCACAAGAATTAGCTGATATTTCAGAAAAAAATCCAGAAGAGTTAACGGAAAGTGATAAAAAGAAGATAGAAATATTTGAAAAAATAAAAAGTAGAAAATTAGATGAAAAAGAGCTATTAGAATGTGTTCTTAATTTATCAGTAAGTGAAGATAAAAAGAATATATATATAGAAAGATATAAAATAAATAGTATATTAATAAAAAAAAGTAGAGAAGAAAAGAGGCAGTTAAAAAAACAACTTACAAGTGAACCAATAAAACTAAAACGTAAAAAATTGGGAAAAGCTTTATTGCTAGGAGAAAACGCAATAAATGGAGGAGAAGTAGAACAAACAAGAGCATATATAATGCAAGAATTAGAAAAAGATAACAGGGAAATAGAAGAAACTAAATAAATTAATATTATTAGACAACTATAAAATTACAAATTTTAAGTGAAAGAAATCTAATATAGAAAAAAGTATTAGAAAGGTAACAAATTATGAATGCAAAAGCATGTAAAGAAGTGCATGAAATAATAAAATGCTTGTCAGAAGAAGATAGAAAATTAATACCAAAAAAAATCATAAATTTAATAGAGAAAAATATGGATAAAGAATATACATATAAATTAAAAGAAGATATAGAATTTGAAAATCAAGAAATGATGAGAGAAACACGAAAAATTTTGGCAGTAATTTACATAGACTATTTATCAAGTAAAGAAGAAAGAGAAATAATAAATAGTAAATTTAGAGAAGATATAAAAAAAGAAGAAAAGAAGTCAAAGATTGAATATAAAAATTTTCTTAATAAAGACCCACAATATGATGAAAAGACAAGAGAAAAAATACAAAAAGAAATGATATTATTAGAAGAAAAATGGTATAAGAAATTATTGAAAAAGATATTAGAATTTATTAGGAAATAGAAATATTTGAAAAAATAAAACTGCAAGTATTAAAATACTTGCAGTTCTATTTTAGAAAAGTTATTTGAACTTCTTATAATATATTATTTTGCAATTAAACTTTAAATTTTAATTCATTGTTTTCTATATATCCATATACTGTTTGTGATGATGAAACTTCTCCTTTTAAAATCATTTCTGCAATTTCATCTTCAACTAATTTTTGAATAGCTCTTCTTAAAGGTCTAGCACCATATTTTAAGTCTGTACCTTTAGAAACAATATATTCTTTAGCTTCATTGTTTAATTCTAATTTAATTTCTTTTGAATTAAGTGCTTCTTGTGTTTTGGCAAGTAGCAAATCAACAATTTGAAGCAATTCTTCTTTTGTTAATGGTTTGAATGCAATTGTTTCATCAACTCTATTTAAGAATTCAGGTCTAAATAATTCCTTTAAAGCACTAACCATTCTATTACTATTTTCTTGAACTTGATTTCCAAAGCCAATTGAATTTGTATTTAAGTTTGATCCTGCATTTGAAGTCATAATTATAATTGTATTTTCAAAGTTGACAGTGTTTCCCTGACTGTCTGTAAGTTTACCATCATCTAATACTTGAAGTAAAACGTTAAATACATCACTATGAGCCTTTTCAATTTCATCAAGTAATATTATTGAATAAGGTTTTCTTTTTACTTTTTCAGTTAATTGACCTGCATCATCATACCCAACATATCCTGGAGGTGATCCAATTAATTTTGAAGTTGAGTGACTTTCCATATATTCTGACATATCAATTCTAATAATACTATCTTCACTTCCGAACATTTCATAAGCTAAAGCTTTTGCAAGTTCTGTTTTTCCAACACCAGTTGGCCCAACAAATATAAATGAAGGTGGTCTTTTTGTACTTTGAAGACCAGCTCTGTTTCTTCTAATTGCTTTAGATACAGCTGTTACGGCTTCATCTTGAGAAATAACATGTTTATGAAGATTTGCTTCTAAATTTAATAGCTTTTCAGTTTCAGCTTCTGTTATTTTTGTGACTGGAATTTTTGTCCAACGTTCAATAACTTCTGCTACATCTTGAATTGTAAGGATAGAAGGTTTTAAATCTTTTTCTAGAACATTCATACGTTCTGTAAGGTTACATTCTTTTGTTTTTAAATCTGCTGCTTTTTGATATTCTTCGATTGAATCAGAAGAAACAGCTTCTTCTTTTTCCTCTGCAACCTTTTTTAATTCATTTTTTATTACTTCAAGTTCAAATAATTCTTTATTTTTTAAATTGATTTTTGAACAAGCTTCATCAATTAAATCTATAGCTTTATCTGGTAAAAATCTATCATGAATATATTTTTCTGACATTTTAACAGTTTTTTCTATTATGTCTGGAGTAATAGTAACTTTATGAAATTCTTCATAATATTTTTTTATACCTTTAATAATTTCTATTGTTTCATCAATAGTTGGTTCTTCAACAAGAACAGGTTGAAATCTTCTTTCAAGAGCTGAGTCTTTTTCAATATATTTTCTGTATTCTTTTAAAGTTGTTGTACCTATTAATTGTATTTCACCATTAGATAAAGATGGTTTTAAAATATTAGCAGCATTCATAGAATGTTCTGCATCACCAGCACCAATAATATTATGTATTTCATCTATTACTAAAATAATATTACCATAAGTTTTACATTCATCAACTAAAGCTTTCATTCTTGATTCAAATTGACCTCTAAATTGAGTACCTGCTATAATAGCTGTCATATCTAAAAGATAAACTTCTTTGTTTAGTAATTTTGCTGGTACTTCTTGATTAGCAATTTTTATTGCTAAACCTTGAGCTATTGCTGTTTTACCAACACCTGGTTCACCAATTAAACAAGGATTGTTTTTTGAACGTCTATTTAATATTTGAATCATTCTTTCAATTTCTCTATCTCTACCAATTACTAAATCTAACAGATTATTTTTGGCTTTTTCAGTAAGATTTGTACCATAAGTATCTAAGAATTTTTTCTTATTATTTTTTTGCTTTTTTTGAACTTTTACAGTTTTACCATTTGAAGAGTTTTCATGTTGTTCATTAGTATTTGTCTCTTCATGATTATTTGAAAGATTTGTTTTAAAAATACCAAAGAAATTTTTATCAGGAGAACCATCTTCATTTTCTACTAAATTTTCTAAATCATCTGTATTAATTCCTAAAGCTTCTAAATTCATGTTTTCAGAAAAATCTTTTAATATATTTTCAAATTGATTAGACATATCTTCTAATTCATCATTTGAAATATTTGCATTTTTTGCTAAAACTTCAAGAGGATTAATCCCTTTTTCCTTAGCACAATTATAGCAAAGACCTTCAACAGTCTTTTTTCCATTTTCAAATTTATTTAAAAATACTACTGCAGTATTTTTATTACATACTGAACATATCATTTACAACATATCTCCTTACTATTTAAGTTATAATAAAATTTATATGTAAAAACTCAATTTATATATAAACAAATTATTCAAAGTTTAGAATTTTTATAACAGTAGGTAAAACCTAGCTTTTATTCTTTCTGTTTGTAATCATTATAATACAATATTTTAAATGTATAGTCAATGGATATTTATTGAAAAAACAAAATATATAAGGAAAATTTTAGCAATCAAGATATATGATTGCTACATATTATTTGGCCTTCAAAAGAAAAAAATAATTGATATTTTTATTCATAAGTGCTATAATAAAATCAATTTTTAAAAGAAGGAGATATTAATGAGAAGAGCTATAAGAAGATTTGTTGGTTCTTTAACAGGAACCAAAAGATATATTTTTTTAGTAGCATTATTATTAGTATGTATTGTAGCCCTATGTATTGGTATATATATTCAATTCTTTTATAAGTATGCTGATACAGACCCATTTATGATTGGGATAAATATAGGTGCTAAAAAAACTGAAGAAGAAATATCTATATTAAAATCAGATTTTAATAATTTATTTACTAACTCTATTAATATTAATACTTCTACTGATATTAATGTTGATAAAATAGATCTTAATAATCAAAATTTAATTTTTACAGGATATAATCTTGTAAATGAAGATGAAAATTTTTATAATGTTAATGCATTAATTCCAATAATAAATATAAATACTGAAAAAGTAAAAGAAATTAATGCACAAATAAGAACAGAATTTTATGATACTGCCAATAATATTATGAGAACTAAAGAAGGATATACAATTTATAATGTTTCTTATGTAGCATTTATTAATGAAGATGTTTTATCACTAGTAATTAAATCATCTCTGAAAGAACAAAACAAAGCAGAAAAAGTTACAGTAAAAACTTATAATTATAGTATAGCAGAAGAAAAATTATACACTTTAGCAGATTTAATAAAATATAAAGAAACTTCAGTACAGGAAGTACAAGCTATAATAGATAAAGATATAAGAAACGCATACAATAATGCTAAAATAATTGCTGAACAATATGGTAGTTTATATGAAAGAGATTTATCTAATAGTATGTATAAAGTTGAAAATGTAGATACATTTTTCCTAACACAAGACGGATATGTTTATATAGTTTACTCATATGGAAATAAAGATTATACTAATGAAATGGATTTAATAATTTTTTAATATAATATGAAAATTTTAATTTCATATTATATTAAGGCTTACGCCAAACATTGTATACAAATTTACTGAAAATTTTAATATTATATAAATTGCTATGCAATTTATATAATATTAAGCCTTCGGCAAAATTTGCACACCATTTTTTATAAAAATTGGTGCACAAACAAAACAAGGCACATAACATTACTAAAATTTTAAATGTGCATATTTTGTTCTTTTTTCAGGTGTATTCAATAGTTTTCTATTATATTAGGAGGAATTTAATTGAAAAAAGCAATTGTAGTAATATTTATTTTCTTACTAATGATAAATTATTTGTCAATTGATATATTTGCAACTCAGCCACAAGAAAATTCTGAAGCAGTACAGGGATCTTCAGATGAAAATCCAGAGTTGTCAGAACAAAAAGAAACTATAACAGATACTTTTGGTAAAATAATTGAAGTACAAGAAACAAAAGAAGTAACAACAGGATCAGTTACAGATAAAATGCAAGAAGTAAAAGTAGAAATAACAGAAGGTAAATATATTGGAGAAGAAGTTACTACTAATTATATTTTATCATATGATATTGATGGAAAAATTTTAGCATATGAATTAGATGTAGGTGATAAAGTTATAATTCAAATATCAGAAGATGCTGATGGAAATATTACAGCTACTGTACAAGATGTTGTTAGATCAAATTATATAATAGGAATGTTTGTATTGTTCTTATTAAGTATAATTATAGTTGGTGGAAAAAAGGGAATAAAAGCAATATTAGGATTATTATATACAATTATTTTAATTTACTTTGTTATGGTTAAAGGAATATTTAAAGGTAATAATGCTATTTTAACATCAATAGGAACATCAATGATTATAATATTTGGAACTTTTATTATAATAGGTGGATTTAGTAAAAAAATTGCTACAGCAGCAATAGGAACTTTAGGTGGTGTTATTTCAGCTGGAATGATGGCTGTAATATTTAACTATTTAGCGAAAATGTCAGGTGCTTGTGAAGATGCAATACAATTAAGTATAAATATGTCAGCAATTAATTTCGATTTTAGAGATTTATTATTTGCTGGAATAATTGTTTCTGCATTAGGTGCTTGTATGGATGTTGGAATGTCTATTGCATCTAGTTTAGATGAAATTAAAATGAAAAAATCAGATATAACTTGGCAAGAACTATTTAAAAGTGGAATGAATATAGGAAGAGATGTTATAGGAACAATGACCAATACTTTAATATTAGCTTATGTTGGTGGTTCTTTAACATTAATATTACTATTTATGGCATGTAATATGAGTTTGGTTGAGATACTAAATAAAGAAACAATAGCAGAACAGATTATTTCAGCTATTGCAGGAAGTATGGGAGTTATTTATACAGTTCCAATTACTTCATTTATATATGCTATTTTAAATAAAGACAAAATTATATATAATAAAACTTCTGAAAATAGAATAAATGGAAAAAGAAGTTTGAAAATTTAGAATATACAGAGAAAAGAGGAGGTCTTAAATATATTTAAGTACCTCCTCTTAAATTTTTGTATTTTGCAATTATCATATCGTCGACTTTTGTTCTTTGATTATTATCTATAGAAAAAGTCGAATATTGAACCTGAATTATTTGGATCTGCTGTAACAGAGGAATTATTTTTATTATCTTTGATTTCTTCTGGAGTTTCAGCAAGTTCTATTTCTATTTCCAATTCTTCACTATTTCTTATTATTGTTAATTTTATTTTATCACCTATATTATAGTTATTTTTTATTCTATTTAGTTCATTAATAGATTTTATGTCTTGATTTTCAATTTTGATTATTATATCTCCTTCTTTAAGTTCAGCTTTGCTGGCAGGAGAATCTTTTTCAATAGTTTCAACATATACACCCTGAGGAATATTATATTTTTTTGTAAGTGATTCATCAATAGATGATCCTGATATTCCAATATATGGTCTTTTTACAGTATTATATTCAATTAATTGATTAATAATAGAAGTTGTTGATGAAATTGGAATAGAAAAACCAATACCTTCAATACCAGTTCCAGAAAGTTTTAAAGTATTAATTCCAATTACTTCACCATTAGCATTTACTAAAGCACCACCACTGTTACCAGAGTTTATTGCGGCATCAGTTTGGATTGCTAAATATGTTGATCCCTCACTTTGAACTTCTCTATTTACTGCACTAATTACTCCAGTAGTTACAGAATAATCCATTCCTAAAGGATTTCCTATTGCCATTACAAATTCTCCAACTTTAGCATCATCTGAATTTCCAAGGATTGCTGGTGTTAAATCAGTTTTTTCTATTTTTAGTACTGCTAAATCTGTATAAGGATCAGTACCAATAATTGTAGCATCATATGTTTCTGTACTATTATATAGATTTACTTTTATAGATGTTGCTTCCGAAATAGCATAGTAGCTAGAAGAACTTTCAGAAGAAATAACATGATTGTTTGTTAAAATATAACCATCTTCTGAAATAATAATTCCAGAACCAGTAGCATCGCCAGTATTAGAACCAAAGATTGAATTTACCTGATAAGTAACTGTTATACCAACAACAGATGGTAAAACTTTTTCAGCAACTGCAATAGATGTGTTTGAATAATCTGATATATTAATTAAATTTAAAGGAGAATCTACAGTTCCACTAGAAGATGTAGAGGTTATTCCTTTAGAAGATGTTCCAACAAGTTTTTGCTTTATAGAAGGGACACCAAAACAAGTTCCAACAACTAAAGTTGCACCTACAATTCCTGACATAAATGGTAAGAATATATTTTTACCAAAACTACCAGAAGGGTGCTTGTAGTTAGATTTTTTGAAAGAGTTGTCATTACTAAAATTAAAAGTATTTTCGTTATCCATTTTTATACCTCCATAAATAAATTATACCTAACAAATTATATAATAACCCAAAAAAAAGTTATATACAATAGAAAAATTTGAGAAAAATTTTTTCAAAATACAAAAGTTTTATTCTGATATTTAGTCAAGAATTATTAGTAAACGTCTTAATAAAACTATGATTATTACAATTGTATTATACAGAATATATAACGTTATACTTATTTAACAAAACTAGATAATTTTAATTAGTAAAAAATATTTTACTTAGTTTCTAATTTATCTTCTCTGTGATAAGTATTATATGAAAAAACTTTTTCTTTTATATTGAAATATTTTCTCTATATAGATATAATAACTTTACAAAATTAAAATAAACTTAAATAAGAAAAAATATATAATAATGGATGTTAAAATGAAAGAAAAAGAAGTAGAAAGACTTACAGTATTAAAAGAAGAAGAAAATAAATTATATAGCAATAATATAAAATATATTTGTGGTATAGATGAAGCAGGCAGAGGCCCACTTGCTGGACCAGTAGTGGTTGGTGCTGTTATATTACCAGAAGATTCATTTATAGAAGGTGTGAATGATTCAAAAAAAATTTCTGAAAAGAAAAGAGAAAAATTATATGATATTATTACACAAGAAGCAATAGCATATAGTGTAGGAATTGTAGACCAAAAGACTATTGATGAGATAAATATTTTAAATGCAACAAAATTAGGAGTAAAAGTGGCTTTGGAAGGATTAAAGCAAAAACCAGAGCTTATAATGATAGATGCACTAAATAACCTTGATACACTTGAAATTCCTTATATTTCAGTAGTAAAGGGAGATGCGAAAAATTATTGTATTGCAGCAGCTTCAATAATAGCAAAAGTAACAAGAGATAGAATGATGAAAGAATGGGATGAGGTATATCCTATATATGGTTTTGCTAAACATAAAGGATATGGTACTGCAGAACATATTAGAATTCTTAAAGAAAATGGTCCATGTTCTTTACACAGAAAATCATTTATAAAAAATTTCTTTTAAATATTGTAATTTATACATAAAATAAAAAATATATAGTTAGTGAATTGAATTTATTATTTACTAAAGAAAGGATAAAAATAATGGATATAAAAAGTATTATTCGTAAAAAGAGAGCTAGTGAAGAATTAACTAAAGACGAAGTGTATTATTTTGTTGGTAAGTTACAAAAAGGAGAAATTTCTGAAGCACAAGCATCAGCATTAATGAGTTATATTTATATTAATGGACTTACAGAAGATGAAATTTTGGATTTGAGTATTGCTATGGCTGAATCAGGTGATATGATAGATTTAACAGACATTGCAGAAAATATAGTAGATAAACATTCAACAGGTGGAATTGGTGATAAAGTTACTATATTATTAATGCCAATTTTAGCTGCTTTAAATATTCCAGTTGCTAAAATATCAAGTAGGGGGTATGGTGTTTCTGGTGGTACAATTGATAAATTAGAATCTTTACCAGGATTTCAAACAGATTTAAGCATTGAACAGTTTAAACAAAATATAAAAAATACTGGTGTATGTATTATGAATCAAGGTCTTTCTTTTGCACCAGCAGAAGGAAAAATGTATAAACTAAGAAATGATATAGCATGTGAAAATAGTTTACCTATTATTACAGCTAGTCTAATGAGTTTGAAAATAGCAACAGGCAGTAATAAAATAGTATTTGATATTACTTGTGGTAGAGGAACATATATAAGTAATAGAGAAGAAGCTAAAAGATTATCAAAATTACTTGTAAGAATTGGAAAACGTCTAGGAAAAGAAGTTGCATGTGTTATAACAAATATGAATCAACCTATAGGATATTCAGTTGGTCATAACTTAGAAATGAAAGAAACAATTAATGCATTAAAAGGAATTATTTCAGAGGACTTACAGAATGTTGTAGAAACAATAGGTAGTATAATGATTTTCTTAGCAACAGGTAATAAGAATTTAGAAGAGAATTCTAAAATGATAAAAAATGTAATTAAATCTGGGGCTGCTTTTAGAAAATTTAAAGAAATGGTAGCAGCACAAGGTGGAAATATGGAATATGTTGATAATCCAGAACTATTTAAAGAATCAGAATTGGTTATACCAGTTTTATCAACAGAAGAAGGAACTATAGAAAGCATAGATGCAGATATGGTAGGTAGCATAGCATATTATTTAGGAGCAGGAAGAATGAGAAATGAAGGCTCTATAAATAGAACTGCTGGTATTGTTTTAAATAAAAAAATAGGAGATAAAGTTACTGTTGGTGAAACTTTAGCATATATTCATACAGATGAAGAAGAAAAAATAGCTGGAACAACACATAATTTGAAAGATGCATTTTCTATAACAAATAAAAAAACAAATTTTAAATCAAGGGTTCTTGAGATAATAAAATAAAGAGGATATTTAATGAATATTGTTGATATAATTGAAAAAAAGAAAAATAATTTAGAATTATCTACACAAGAAATATATTATTTTGTTGATAATTATACAACAGGAGAGGTTACAGATTATCAGGCAGCAGCATTAATAATGGCTATTTGTATAAATGGTATGTCTGAAAAAGAAATTTTAGATTTAACAATAGCAATGTCCAATTCAGGAGATATATTAGACTTAAGTGATATTTCAACACAAGTAGTAGATAAACATTCAACAGGAGGAGTTGGAGATAAAGTTACTTTAATTGTAATGCCAATAATTGCAAGCCTTGGAATACCAGTAGCAAAAATGAGCGGTAGAGGGCTTGGTATTACAGGTGGTACAATTGATAAATTAGAATCAATACCTGGATATAACATTAACTTATCAATTGAAGAATTTAAAAGAAATATTAAAGAAATAGGCATAAGTTTAATTGGGCAAACTTTAAATTTAGCACCAGCTGATAAAAAAATTTATGCATTAAGAGATACGATTGGTTGTACTAATAGTATTCCTCTTATTGCTTCAAGTATTATGAGTAAAAAAATAGCTTCAGGAGCAAATTCTATAGTATTAGATGTAACATGTGGAAGTGGAGCATTTATGAAAAATATAGATGAAGCCAAAGAGCTTGCAAGAATGATGTCTTTAATTGGAAAGCTAGCTAATAGAGAAACTGTATGTGTTTTAACAAATATGGATGAACCACTTGGTTATTCTGTAGGAAATTCATTAGAAATAGTGGAAGCTATACAAGCATTAAAAGGAAATATGAAAGATGATGTTAAAGAAGTAATTTTAGCAATATCTTCGCAAATAATGAAATTATCTGGAAAATATCCAAACATTTCAGAAAATGAATATAAAGTAAATGAAGTTTTAGAAAATGGAAAAGCTTTTGAAAAATTTAAAGAATTAGTGAAAAAACAAGGTGGGGATATAAGCTTTTTGGAAAATCCAGATAAATTTGAAAAAGCACCAATAGTTCTTCCTGTTATCTCAGATTTTAGTGGATATGTAGAAGAACTAAATGCCGAAAAAGTTGGTAAAGCAGGAGTAGAACTGGGGATTGGAAGAATTCATAAAGAAGATTCTATAGATTATAGAGTTGGATTAATCTTTAATAAAAAAGTAGGAGACAAAGTAGATAAAGGAGAAATTTTAGCATATGTACATGCAAATTCTCAAGAAAAAGCAGAAAAGTGTATTAATAAGATAAAAAATGCCTATACTATAGGTGATAGAAGAATTTTAAAGAAAAATATAATAGAAATTATTTAAAAGTAAATAATAAATACATAAGAAAAGAAAGGTGGTAATATTATGTCAAATATTGACAGTAAAGAATTAAAAGAAAAACTATTTACAAATAGAAAATGTGGATGGGAAAATGTATCAGATGAAGAATTTAAAGATATTTTTAAATATGCAGATGAATATATGTACTATTTAAATGCTTCAAAAACAGAGAAAGAAATTGTTCAAAACTCAAAAGAAATATTAATAAAAAATGGATATGTTGATATTTCAGAAAAAGAAACTTTAAATCCAGGAGATAAAGTTTTTTATGTAAATAGAGGAAGATGCTTATATGCAGCAGTTATTGGAACAGATGCATTAGAGAATGGATTTAAAGTAGTTGCTGCGCACTGTGATTCACCAAGAATTGACTTAAAACAAAATCCTATATATGAAGATAATGGATTAGGATTATTAAAAACACATTATTATGGTGGTATAAAAAAATATCAATGGACAAATATTCCACTTAGTATTCATGGTACAATTGTTAAGCCAAACGGAGAAAAAGTAAATATTTGTATTGGAGAAGATGATAATGATCCAATATTTACAATTTCAGATTTATTACCACATTTGGCTGCAGAACAAATGGAAAGAAAATTAAAAGATGGAGTTCAGGGAGAAGAACTAAATGTTTTAGCAGGAAGTATTCCATATGATTGTGATGAATGTTCAGATAAAGTAAAATTAAACATCTTAAAAATACTAAATGAAAAATATGAAATTAAGGAAGTTGATTTTATAAGTTCTGAAATTGAATTAGTACCAGCTTTTAAAGCAAAAAGTACTGGATTTGATTATAGTATGGTTGCAGGATATGGTCAAGATGATAAGGTTTGTTGTTATGCTGGATTAAGAGCAATTTTAGATACAAATTCTCCAAGAAAAACAGCTTTATGTGTAATAACAGATAAAGAAGAAGTTGGATTTAATGGTGTTACAGGAATGTATTCAAGAATTTTTGATACATTTGTATTAGAATTACTAGAAAAAACAGGAAATATGAAACCAAGTTCTTTAGATAAGTCGTTTGCAAATTCACAAGCATTATCTGCAGATGTTGATGCAGCTTATAATCCAAATTTTGCATATGCATTTGAAAAACACAATACAGCATATTTAGGAAAAGGTATGTCACTTGTAAAATATACTGGTTCAAGAGGAAAATCAGGTGCTTCTGAAGCTCCAGCAGAATTTATTGCAGAGCTTAGAAAAATATTTGATGAAGCAAAAGCTAAATATCAAGCTTGCGAATTGGGTAGAGTAGACAAAGGTGGAGGAGGAACAATAGCTCTTACACTTGCAAATAGAGGAATGGATGTTCTAGATCTTGGAGTTCCTGTAATGGGAATGCATTCACCTTATGAAATAACAAGTAAATTTGATATATATCAAGCATATAAAGGATATAGAGCTTTCTTTAATAATTAAAGTAATATAAACAAAAAAACTTACAATTATATATAATTGTAAGTTTTTTTGTTTAGAATTAAATGATTATGTTGTAATTATAGTATTTACAAATTATATATTGTAAGATGTAAATACAAAAAACTTTACATAAAAAAATAGATATGCTATAATAAAAATAATTGAAAATATAGTTTAATATATTATATAAATTGTAAAAAAATTAAGAGGAGAAGTATTATGTTATATTTATTAATAATACCAATTGTTTTTTTAGCAGTAATAGTAAAATTAGTTTCTAATAGATATAAATTAAAAGTTTTTAGTAAAATATGTACAATTATAATTGTTATAGGAGTATTACTATTTATATATTTATTCGCTGAATATCACAATTATAATATTATGCAATATATGTTTGATTTTTTTAAATCAATTATAAATTCTTAGTACATAAATATTTTCTTTAAAAGTTAAATTTTATCAAAATTAATTTAATAGAACAAAAGTAGAGAATACTTCTGAAAAAGACAAAACATTACTGGTTGTATATGTCTTTATTCTCTATAACTTATATATAAAAACGCCACTGTTTTAATAAAAAAACAGTGGCGTTAAAATTCAATAAAACATTATGAAAAAATAGATGTTATACAACGATATTAGGAATAATATCGTTTTGAATTCTTTGAATACTAATTTCTAAGTGATGAATCATCAAATCAATTTGTTCGTTTGTTACAGGAACTGCCTCAGCCTCATGATAAATTTCCCATGACATTCCACGTTCTATACTAATTCGCAAATTAGAAGCCGAGCGAGAAAAATTTCTGGACAGATTACCAACATCATAATTAAAAAATACAATATTACCTTTTGACTGCATATCAAGACCATTATGATAGATATGTCCTGTGCTAAGGTAAGTTGTTTTTTGATCTTTTTCGATTAAGAAATTGGTGTTATAATTCCAACCATTCATGTCATTATAGTAATGTATTGCTGTTGGATTAGTTACTAAGCTAAAACCAGTAGCATTGTCACTTATGTGAGAACTAATATAAACATCCTCTAAATAATCAATAGGATCTTTAATGGTTAATTCTGCATTACAAAAAGGTTGTGAAATCAGATCATATCTTCTTAAAACCTGACATAATTCCTGCATCTTTGGAGAAAGGTTATCACCAATTTCAATAACGTTAGAAATTTTTAGTGCTTCACAGTCCAGAATCTTTTTATAAACTGTGTTAGTGAGATCATTTACGAATTCAGTACTGTAGTTTCCATTAAGAAGTGAAACCAAAGCAATTAAATCCTTAATGGAATAAATATTACCGTCATAAGACTGAAATGATTTTGGACAGTTTTCCCCTAAAGAAGCTAATACCGATTCTACTGCGTTGTCAGCATTTTCATTATGGAGCTGAACGATGTAGTTTGTTCCAGAGTGAATAAAAGTAACTCCTTTGACTACAAAACATGGTACAAGAAGATAATTGTACCGTGAACTAGGACTGTCTAAAAGACGTGTTGCCTTAATGGTTTTCATTGTTACTACAAATTCATTAATTGAGATCCCAAAGTCTTTTAATATTTTCATTCCTATTCCTCCTGTAAATTATGAATTTTATTAATATATTCTAAATATACAATATTATATCATGGCTTTATGTAAATTACAAGTGATATATTTAAAGTATTAAAAACAGTATATAGCTTAAGTTTTATAACTTTATAAATTACCAAAAGTGTTTTTTTAGAAATCAATGATAATAATACTAGGGGATTTGCTAAATAAAAATTAGTAATGTTAATAGAATAAAAATAATTAGTTTTCTCTTTTTCTTTTTTTGTATTTTTTGTCGAAAAAGCTTTTAAAAAAACTATAATATGTTATAATCAAATTGAATTTTATACATAAAGTAATGCATAAAATGAATAGAAGAGAATGATGAAATGTATTTATTCTTAAGCCAACTTGGCTTAAACATTTGGAGAAAGGAGATATGTTAGATATTCTAACATAAATTAATGAATGGAAAAAACAAAATGTGAAGGATGTAATGGAAAAGATCCTAAAATGCAAGAAATTCTTAATACTTATAAACAAGAAAAAGATAACTTGATTCAAATTTTAAACGAAGTTCAAGAATATTATGGTTATGTACCTGAAAAAGCCCAAATTGCTATTTCTGAATATTTATCAATTCCAATGGCAGAAATATATGGTGTTATTACTTTTTATTCAAGATTTACTTTAAAACCAAAAGGAAAATATCATATTGCAGTATGTTTAGGAACTGCATGCTTTGTAAAAGGATCTGAAAAGATTTTAGATAGAGCTAAAGAAAGATTAGGCATAGATGTTGGAGAGACAACAAAAGATGGTAAATTTTCTTTAGAAGCTACTAGATGTGTAGGTGCATGTGGATTAGCACCAGTTTTTACAGTTAATGATGAAGTTTATGGAAAAGCTACAGTTAAAACTATGGATGAAATTTTAGATAAATATATATAAAGTAGAAAGGAGTAAATCTATGAAAACATTAGAAGAAATCGGCAATATTAGAGAAGAAAAAAGAAAAGAGTTGGATTTGAGAGTAAATACTAATGCCAGTACTTGTGAAAAACATATTTTAGTTTGTCATGGTACAGGGTGCACATCTTCAAAATCACCTAAAATTATAGATAATTTTAGAAGAATAATTGAAGAAAAGAATATTGAAAACGTAAGAGTTATTCAAACAGGATGTTTTGGATTATGTGCTAAAGGTCCTATAGTAATTATAAGACCAGAGGATGTATTTTACGCAATGGTTAGCCCAGAAGATTGTGAAGAAATAATTGAAAAACATATTCAAAATGGAGAAATTGTTGAAAGACTTTTATGCAAAGATATAGATAACACAGTTGTTAAACAACTAGATGAATTAAATTTCTATAAAAAACAAAAAAGAATTGCTTTAAAAAATTGTGGTGTAATAGACCCAGAAAATATAGATGAATATATTGCTTTTGAAGGGTATAAAGCATTAGAAAAAGTTTTATTCCACATGTCACCAGATGATGTTATTAATGAAGTTTCAAATTCTGGATTAAGAGGTCGTGGTGGAGCAGGATTCTCAACAGGTAAAAAATGGTCATTTACTAAAATGGCTGTTGGAGATCAAAAATATGTAGTATGTAATGCTGATGAGGGAGATCCAGGCGCATTTATGGATAGAAGCATTTTAGAAGGAGACCCACATTGTGTTGTAGAAGCTATGATGATAGCAGGATATGCTGTTGGAGCTAATAAAGGTTATATTTATGTAAGAGCTGAATACCCAATTGCAGTAAAACGTTTTCAAATAGCTATAGATCAAGCAAGAGAATATGGAATCTTAGGAGAAAATATTTGGAATTCTGGTTTTAGTTTCGATTTAGAAATTAGATTAGGAGCAGGAGCATTTGTTTGTGGTGAAGAAACAGCTCTTTTGGAATCAATTGAAGGAAGACGTGGTCAACCAAGACTAAAACCACCTTTTCCAGCAAATGAAGGTTTATTTGGAAAGCCAACATTAATAAATAATGTTGAAACATATGCCAATATAACAAAAATTATTTTAAATGGTGCTGAATGGTATTCTAAGATTGGAACAGAAAAATCAAAAGGGACTAAAGTATTTGCTTTAGGTGGAAATGTAAACAACATAGGATTAGTTGAAGTTCCTATGGGAATTACTTTAAGAGAAATTGTATTTGATATTGGTGGTGGTATACCAAATGGTAGAAAATTTAAGGCAGCTCAAACAGGAGGACCATCAGGAGGATGTATAACAGAAGAGCATCTAGATACACCAATTGATTATGAATCATTACAAGCTATTGGTTCTATGATGGGATCAGGTGGATTAATTGTTATGGATGATTCAAAATGTATGGTAAATTTAGCTAAATTCTATTTAGGATTCACAGTTGATGAATCATGTGGGAAATGTACACCATGTAGAATTGGAACAAAGAGATTACTTGAAATGTTAGAAAAAATAACAGAAGGTAAAGGTGAAGACGGAGATATTGAAAAATTAGAAAGATTATGTAGCAATATACAAAAAGCTTCTGTTTGTGGGCTTGGTCAAACAGCTCCAAACCCTGTTATGAGTACAATAAAATATTTTAGAGAAGAATATAGAGAGCATATAGATCATAAACAATGTAGATCTGGAGAGTGTAAAGCATTAATGAAATTACATATAGATGAAGAATTATGTAAAGGTTGTGGACTATGTAAAAGAAATTGTCCAGTTGATGCAATTTCAGGAGATATAAGACAAACACATGTTATAGATGAAGAAAAATGTATTAAGTGTGGTACTTGTATTAGTAAATGCCCATTCCATGCAATCAAAAGCTAGTTTGAAAAATTATTAGGAGGTAAGAAATGATTAATTTAACTATAAATGGAAGAAAAGTTGAAGTTCCAGAAGGAACAACAATCTTAGAAGCTGCTAAAAAAGCTAATATAGATATTCCTACTCTATGTTTCTTAAAAGATATAAATGAAATTGGTGATTGCAGAATGTGCGTTGTTGAAGTAGAAGGAAGACGTGGGTTTGCAACATCTTGTATTCAAAAAGTAGAAGAAGGTATGGTTGTAAAAACTAATACACCAGCAGTTATTGAAGCTAGGAGAATAGTTCTTGATTTAATTTTGTCAAATCATGATAGAGAATGTTTAACTTGTACAAGAAATGGAACTTGTGAGTTACAAAAACTTGCTCAAGAGTTCTATGTTGACGAAATAAAATATCAAGGTAGCAGAAATAAGCATGAAATAGATGATGCATCTCCTGCAATAGTAAGAGATTTTAACAAATGTATTTTATGTAGAAGATGTGTTGCAACTTGTAAAAAAGTTCAAGGAATTGGAGCAATTGATTGTACAGAGAGAGGTTTTGCATCAACAGTTTCTACATATAAAAATAAAAGTTTAAATGATGTAAATTGTACATTCTGTGGACAGTGTATCGAGTCATGTCCAGTTGGAGCTTTAAAAGAAAAAGATAGTACAGCAGATGTATGGAATGCTTTAAAAAATGAAGAAAAATATGTTGTAGTTCAAACAGCACCAGCAGTAAGAGTTGCTCTTGGAGAAGAGTTTGGAATGGAAATTGGGACTAATGTAAAAGGAAAAATGGTAACAGCATTAAGACATTTAGGTTTTGATAAAGTATTTGATACAAATACTGGTGCTGATTTTACAATTGTAGAAGAAGGAACAGAATTTTTAGACAGATTTCAAAATGGAGGAACTCTTCCAATGATTACATCTTGTAGTCCAGGATGGGTTAGATATTTGGAATTAAATTATCCTGAATTAATACCAAACTTATCAACATGTAAATCACCACATCAAATGTTTGGAGCTTTAATAAAATCATATTATGCTGAAAAAAATAATATAGATCCAAGTAAGATATATGTTGTATCTGTAATGCCATGTATTGCTAAAAAATTTGAAAGAACAAGAGATAATATGTCAGGAAGCGGTTTTGAAGATGTTGATGCAGTTATTACTACTAGAGAACTTGCTAGAATGATTAAACAAGCACATATTGATTTTATAAATTTAGATGATTCTAATTTTGATGATCCAATGGGAGAAGCAACAGGTGCAGCAGCAATTTTTGGTACAACAGGTGGAGTTATGGAAGCTGCTTTAAGAACGGTTCACGAAAAAGTTACAGGAAATGATTTTGAAAAATTAGAATATGAGCAAATTAGAGGTGAAGAAGGAATTAAAAAGGCAACTTTAAATATGAATGGAACAGAAGTTAAAGTAGTTGTTGCTTCAGGACTTAAAAATGCTCAAGCCATAATGGATGAGATAAAAAGTGGCAAAGCAGATTATCAATTTGTTGAAATTATGGCTTGCCCAGGTGGCTGTGTAATGGGAGGAGGCCAACCAATTAGAACATCTAAAGAAAGAGCTAGTATTGATATTAGAGCTAAAAGAGCAAATGCTTTATATACGATTGACGAAAAAAGCACAATCAGAAAATCTCATGAAAATCCAGTGGTTCAAAAAATATACGAAGAATATTTAGGAGAAGCTGGGGGACATAAGGCTCATGAATTATTACATACAAACTATGTAAAAAGAGATAAATATAAATTAGATTAAGACTAATTAATTTAATAAAATGCAAAAAGTCACTATTCAAAATAGAGTAGTGACTTTTAATATTTTACAATTATTAGTATCCTAAACTTTGGAGTAATTCAGGAACTTTTTTGGTCGCGTTATCATTAATTATATAAATATTAAGATTACGCTTTTTAGCGATTTGATGAAAATGTTCTGCAAATCCTGTAAAAAATGATGTCCCAATAATTACCAGATTTCCTTTGTCGGGTAACCTATCAAGCAATTGAAATGCTTTGTAATATAATGGAGCTATATCCCCATATAAAATTAACCCTCCAAATTCTACTGGAAATTCTTCATACTCAATTTCTTCCAGAGTAGGAAGATAACCATGAACTGCGATAACCTGATTAGTACCAGCTTTTTGATGAAGCCCATCTACATTCATTGTTATTACTGGAGCTCCTGTTTGTGCAATAGCTAAATGTGCAATATTAGGTTCAGCTTTGAATGCAGACTTTGTTAATAATCTAACTAAATTACGATATTCCTCAGGATGTTCTTCTACATAAGAACGTGTTAAAATCCGGCGATATTCGGGGTGTTTTTCAAACGTTGGCAATCCCGAATCAACAGAAATTCCTGCTCCTGTTAAAAATAACAGATTATTCATACTTGCCAAGCACCTTCTTTCAATTTTTTATAAAAATAATTATAACATAGAAAATCTCTCGAGTCAATTATGTAAACTCTATTTACTAATATGATGTACCGTGTACTGTTATTACTATTTTAACAATTGTATAGATATCAAGCAAATGATTAATAATTGTTAGTGTAAAATAATTTCGAGCTAAGAAAATAAAAAATAAGATATTCTCCAAATTAGCAATCTGATTGACATAAAATATCAAGCATGATATAATAAAAATGAAAATATTATTTGGAGCAGTAATATGCTAAAAAGAATTATGGAAATTTCCTACTTACTCGAGGTAGAACCATTTTGGATTTATTTAGTAATTGGATTGGTGGTTTTACTAATAATAGCGAAATGTATGTATCCATGGAGACCAGAATGGAAATCCAAGAAAACAAAGGACAAAGATGGTAATGAAATAACAACATATTATCATTTAGATATATAAAAAAAGGTGCCTACTTTTGAAGTGGGCACCTTTTTTATATTATAGGAAGTTGTTTTGAAATTACTATAATATGAAGATTTTGTCTAATTTCACACATTTTTTAGCTCTAAGAATGATAATGATGTAGAGATAAGTTATATAGAAAATTTTCTAGATCTTTGAGCGAAGGGAATTAGATTTCTTAGCTGTAGAATTTTTAATTCGTATAGATAAGTTATGTGTAGCTTAGAATAATTGTAGTAGATAAGTTATGCAAAATAAAGATAAAAATTAAATTAATATAAAAGTAAATATAACAGAAAAAATACCTTGTAATAATTTTCCATAAAAATAAGGTCTTATAGAAATTCCTTCTTTAGCAATAATACTATAAACTTGTAAAAGTACAGATATTCCACCAAAACCTAATAAAAATGAAGTTAGTAAAATTGATAATGAATAATAAGTTGAAGATAAATTTGCAGTTAAATTAACACCATTTGTAAGTTCTATAATTCCAGATATTATGCTTAAAGAAATTTCTTTTGGAATACCAAAACCATATAAAGTTTCAGCAAAAAGATTTAAAATACCAGAAGTTTCTAAAATAGATAATATTACTGAAAATATAACAATAAATCCACCAATTAAAAGAATTGTAGAAATAGATTTTTTTATTGAAGAACCTAAAATTTCTCCAATATCAGAAATTTTTAATGGTGCAAGTTTGGAATTGAATTTTGTTTCTCTATAATTTATATCAAACTTATCTTTTTTCCAAAATTTAAAGCAATATCCAACAAGTATAGAAGATAAAATATGAGATATTAGTAAAATAATACCAATTTGTTTATTTCCAAATAAAGCAATACCAACAGTTCCTAAAATAAATAGTGGACCAGAATTATTTGTATATGCAATAAGTCTTTCTGCCTCTATCTTAGAAATTATTTTTTGATTTTTTAAATTACATACAACTTTAGCTCCAACAGGATAACCACTAATAGTTCCAAGAATAATTGCAATTGCACTTTCTCCAGGAACATTAAAAATTGGTTTCATGAATTTATTTAATAACTTTCCAAGAATATAAGTAAAGTTTGTTTGACATAGAAGTTCTGTTGCAACAAAAAAAGGAAACAAGCTAGGTAATACTTTAGTAGCCCATAAGGCTAGTCCATTTTGAGCAGCAATTAAATTATTATTTGAAAAAGCTAAAAGACATATTATAAATAATACAAAAATTATAGTAAAAAAATATTTTCTTACTGAAATTACAATGAAGTTCATAGATACCTCCAACTAAAAACTAGTTCTTATATTTATATATTCATAAATTATTTTTTTATGAATATATATAATAAATTTACAAAATTGTGAAGAAGAGCTGAATAGTTAAAGTATGATATGTTAAAAAGGTTTCAAGAGTAAAAATATAAATTCTACTTAGAATTAACTAAAAATACAAAATACAAAAGTTCAAGGAAAATAATGTAAGAAAAGTGAAAATATTGAAAAATTATAAAATATGTGATATAATAATAATGATTTAAACTTTACCAAGAAGATTATTAATATAATCTTACAGGTAATAGGCTTTAATGCATTATCAAAACTAGGAGGAGGTAAGCCAGAAAAAACATTGTAACCCTGTAAACAACAAGTTGAACGGAGGTAGAAGTATGGAAACAATGATGGTAGTAACTGTTGCTGGAGAAACCAAGATTTTCGCAAGTGTATTCTTGCTGTTAGTCTGCTTTGTTGTAGTATTATTCAGTTTGCTGAACATGCGGCTTGTAGAAATTGATGAAGCGGCAAAAGATAAGAAGAACAAGCAGTTTACAACAACTACATTTGTGGAAAGTGTTACTTCCAAAACACTGGTAAGGATGGAAAAAGTGTATACAATGGTAGTTGATTCTTTATTTAAAAAATATAAAAGAATTAAAGAACCGGCAATTAAAGCAGCGAAAGTCGCTGATGATTCCGAAGAGGAAGATGATGCAACTGTCTAAACTAAACATCATAAATAACCCTGGCAATTTGCCAGGGTTTAACCATGTATATATACATATTCTGCAATAATTATATAATAAAAAATTCTAGAGTATTAAGAACAGAGAGCTTTTGGTACTTGAAAGATGATTTGAAATATTATATAATAAAAAGGATTTGTATATAATAAGAAAGCCTTATATAAGAGACAATTATAATATTGAACAATATATATGTAAAAAATAAACTATACAAAATCATCTATGCTTTTTTCAAAAGATAAATTTTATACAAATAATATACATTTAATATGTTTAGTATAATATATTTAAAATATATATGAAAGGAAAATTAAAATGAATTCGATTATAAAAACTGTACCTAATGTAAAAAAGTTTAATGATTATTTGTTTGAAGTAAAAAAAGGTACATCACCTATAATGTTGTCTGGCTTAACTGATGCTGGAAAAGTTCATATGGCTTATTCAACAAAGTTCTACTCTGAAAAACCTATTTGTATAATTACTTATAATGAATTACAAGCTAAAAAAATTATTAGAGATTTAGCTTTTTTTGGTGAAAAAATTAAATTTTTTCCAAAAAGAGATGTTATAAGTTTTGATTATGTTGCTGAAAGTAAAGATATACTATTTAAAAGAATTTCAGTATTAAATAAATTAGTAAAAAAAGATAAAAAAATAATAGTAACTACAATAGAAGCAGCAATGCAAAAAATGATAACAAAAGAAAGTCTTTATAAAAATGTTATGAATTTAAAAGTTGGAGATACTTTTAAATTAGATGAATTAAAGGAAAAATTAGTTCTATTAGGATATGAAAGATATGATTTAATAGAAGGAAAAGGACAGTTTAGTGTAAGAGGTGGTATTGTAGATATTGCTACTTCAATAAATAGTGGTGTTAGGATTGAATTTTGGGGAGATGAAATTGATTCTATAAGAAAATTTAGTATTGCTAGTCAAAGAACTGTTCAAATGTTAGAAGAAATAGAAATCTTTCCTGCATTTGAATTTTTACTTGAGACAGATGTAGAAAAGGTTTGCAAGAAAATTGAAGATAAAGTATATTCAAAATCAGTAAGAGAAAAAGTACAAGAAGATATCTGTCAAATTAAAGATGGTGAATTTATAACAAAAATAGATAAATATTTTGATTGTTTTTATGAAAAAACAGCAACATTATTAGATTATTTATCAGAAGATTGTATAGTTTTTATAGATGAAATTGCTAAAATAAAAGCAAGAGCAGAAAATATAGCAAAAGATAATGATAATCTTATAAAAGATTTAATAGAGAAAAATAAAATTGTTCCAGGGATTCTTACTAAAATGCAAGATTACCTTAAATTTTCAGAACAAATTCCAAATAAACAAATAATTTATTTGGAAAAACAAGATGTTGGATTCGTGGACAAACAAAGTATGCATGCAAAAAGAAACGGATATAGCTTTAGCTATAGGGAGGTTAACTTTTTTCGTAGTTCAATGGATTTACTGTTTCAGGAATTACAAGAAGCAATTAACAGAGGAAAACAAACAGTAATTCTAGGCGGAAGCACGGAAAATTGTAGAAAATTATCAACATTACTTTTAGAAAAAAATATACCAAACATATATACAGATTTTTTAGAAGGAGATATAACTCTTGGTTGTGTAAACATTACACCAGGAGCTTTTTCTACGGGATTTGAATTTTATGATGCTAATTTATTAGTAATATCAACAGAAGAACTATTTGAAGCAAAACCTACAAGAAAAAATAAAACACCATCTGTTTTTAAAGATGGAGAGAAAGTAGTATTTGCAGACTTAAAACCAGGTGATTATATTGTTCATAGAAGTCATGGTATAGGTGTTTATATAGGAGTAAATACAATAAAAGCTGATGGTGTGACTAAAGATTATATAAAACTAAAATATAAGGATGATGATGTTTTATATATTCCTACAAATGCTTTAGATAATATTAGAAAATATGTTGGACCTGAAAAAGTAGGACCAAGATTAAATAGATTAGGCTCAAAGGAATGGCAGAAAACTAAAGAAAAAGTTAAAAATAATTTAAGAGAAGTTGCACAAAATCTTATTGAATTATATGCTAAAAGAGAGAAAATGAAAGGATATGCTTTTTCAAAAGATACTCCTTGGCAACAAGAATTTGAAGATAATTTTAAATATGTAGAAACAGATGATCAGTTACGTTGCATAGAAGATGTAAAAAAAGATATGGAAAAACCAAGACCTATGGATAGACTTTTGTGTGGAGATGTAGGCTATGGAAAAACTGAAGTTGCAATAAGAGCTGCTTTCAAATCTGTAATGGATCAAAAACAAGTAGTATATTTAGTTCCTACAACAGTCCTTGCCAATCAACAATATGAAGAATTTAGAAGTAGAATGACTGATTATCCAATTAAAGTAGAACTTTTAAATAGATTTAGAACTAAAAAAGAACAAGAAGAAATTCTAAAAAAAGTTGAATTAGGTGAAATAGATATTTTAGTAGGAACTCATAGAGTTTTAAGTAAAGATGTAAAATTCAAAGATTTAGGCTTATTAATAATTGACGAAGAACATAGATTTGGAGTTAAATCAAAAGAAAAAATTAAAGAATTAAAAAATAGTGTAGATGTTTTAACAATGACTGCAACACCAATTCCAAGAACTCTGCACATGTCAATAGTGGGAATGAGAGATATGTCTGTTATATATGAGCCACCACAAAACAGAAGACCAGTACAAACTTATGTATTAGAATATGATCCAGAAGTTATAAAAGAAGCAGTTACAAGAGAACTTGAAAGAGGTGGTCAAGTATTTTATTTATTTAATAATGTTGAAGGAATTGAGAAAAAAGCATTAGAAATAAATGAATTAGTTGAAGAAGCTAAAGTAGAATATGCTCATGGAAAAATGACAGGAAATCAATTAGAAAATATTATGCAAGACTTTGTTGATGGAAAATCAAATGTACTTGTATGTACAACAATATTGGAATCTGGAATTGACATACCAAATGCTAATACTATAATTGTTGAAAATGCGGATAGACTTGGACTTGCACAGTTATATCAAATAAGAGGAAGAGTTGGACGTTCAGATAAACAAGCATATGCATATGTTACTTATAGAAGAGATAAAAATTTAACAGAAGTTGCAGACAAGAGATTAAAAGCGATAAAAGAATTTACAGAGTTTGGATCTGGATTTAAAATAGCAATGAGAGATTTAGAAATTCGTGGAGCAGGTAGTTTGCTTGGTGAAATTCAACATGGACATATGGATCAAATAGGATATGATATGTATTGTGAACTACTAAATCAAGTAGTTAAAGAACTTCAAGGAGAAGAAATAGTAGAAGAAATCGATATTCAAATAGATTTAGATATTACTAGTTATATACCAGATGACTATATTAAAAATTCAAGTCAAAAAATTGAAATATATCAAAATATAGCTTTATGTAAAAATGAAGAAGATATTCAAAATGTTACTGATGAAATTATAGATAGATATGGTCAAATGACTTATGAAGTTGAAAATCTACTAGATATTGCTAGAATTAAAATTTTAGCTAAAGAAAAAAATATATTAAAGATTGCTCAAAAAAGAGAAAATGTTATATTTTATTTTAACAGTGAAAAATTTGATTTTGATAATATAGATAAAGTTATGAAAATATACAGAAATAGAATTAAATTTTCACCTTCAAAAGAACCATATATTACATTTAAAATATTAGATTTGAAAAATATTTTGGAAGAATGTAAAGAGTTTTTGTCTAAATTATAATTAGTGGTATTTATTTTGAAAAGTTAAATTTATTTAGAATCTGTAAAAGTACTGCTAAAGTACTGCTTTTGTTCTGAAATTGACTAAAATTAAATCGTATATTATAATAAAAATGATTTTAGGTAAATTTAAAAATATAAAGTTAAAATTAGAATAAAATAAGTAATTAAAGACAAAATAATAAAAAATAAAGTAAAGGTGAAATTATGACTATAACAAGTAAAGATAATGAAACTATAAAACATATAAAAAAACTTAAAGAAAAAAAATATAGAGAAGAATATCACGAATTTATAGTTGAAGGAATAAAAATGATTGAAGAGGCACTTAATGAAGGTGCAAAAATAAAATCTGTGATAATCTGCGATGATTGTAAAAATCAAGGATGTATTCCAAATGAATTGATGTATGAAATTGCTAAATTAGATTGTATTTATGTAGCAGAAAAAGTTTTTAATACAATAACAGATGTAATAAATCCTCAGGGAATAATGGCAGTAATAGAAAAACCACAAAATAAGGAAAACACAATAAAATTCGATGAACAAGTTTCACTAATATTAGATAATATTCAAGATCCTGGGAATATGGGAACAATACTTAGAACAGCAGATAGCTTAAATATGAAACAAATAATTGTTTCAAAAGGTTCTGCTGATATATATAATTTAAAAGTTGTAAGATCTACTATGGGAGCAATATTTAGAGTAAAAGTTATTGAGGCAGACGATTTAGCCAAAACAATTAAAGAAATGAAAAAACATAAAATAAAAGTATATGCTACCGATTTAAGAACAGACAAAAGCATTTATGATGTTGATTACTCAAAATCTGCAATTGTAATTGGAAATGAAGCAAAAGGGGTTTCAGAAAATGTTCTAAAAGATGCTTCAGAAAGAATAAAAATACCAATGATAGGAAAAACAGAAAGTTTAAATGCAGCAGTAGCAACTAGTGTGATTTTATATGAAGCTTTCAGAAAAAATGGAAATATAAAATAGAGTAAAATCTAATATAGAATTAGTAATTTAAAATAAAAATCCAACTCGAAATAAGAGTTGGATTTTTTCTTTATTAGGAAAGTGCTTTGTACTTCCGGCTAAATAAAAGCTTCGCTAATTTTGGAATACGATTACTCTTCATCTATTAATAATTCTAAAAGTTTTGGATATATTTCTGTTGCTTTGTTACTCCAATTTTCTACTATTTTTTTTGCTTGTTCTCCAGAGCCAGCATGAGCTTGTAAGTCAAAAATTGTTATGTTATTTTCGACGATTTTACATCTTACAGAGAACTCTCTTTCTGTAAGAGGAGTATATTCTGCAGAAATTGCATATTTATCTTTTATTGTATCTAAATTTTCTTTAAATTTGCTATCGACTTCTAGTTTCAAAATTCCAGGAATAATATCAATAGTAAGATCTATTGCATTTTTTCCATCTTCTGTAATTTCATAAATATCTTTATCTTCTTTTTTATATGCATAAATATAATTATCTTCTAATAAATCTAATAAAAATTGTTGAAAATAGAAATAATTCATATCTACAATTGAAGTAACTAGTTCTAATAATTCATTATGAGAGATAGGTTTTCCAACTTTACTTAAAATGTAAAGTAATAAAATTTTACTTTCAGCTAAAGCTTCTTCATCTGAGTTAAGTTTCATTTTCTTGGCTACCTCCTTACTTTTAATAATAACATTATATCACAGAAATTTAAAAAGTAAATAAATTTATTGCTTGACATGTGTGAATTATGATAAAATGTACATATTAAAAGTGTGATTGTAGAAAATAGTATATAACTATAATTAATATATTTATGATAAGAGAATAATAATAGTTATACCTGATTTATGCAATAGATGATCCTAATTATGAAGTGGGATTACTAGATAAAATTATAGAAGATTATTTAAAAGAAAATAAAAAGCTTGAAGAAGAATTTGAATATTAAAATTAAAATGGAGGTACAAATGGTAAATAAGGATGAGTGGAATTTAAATGAAATTTTTAAAAATGATGATGAATTAGAAAGCGCTATAAAAGAGTTGTACTCACTTATTGAGAAAATAAAACAAAGTAAAGGAAAACTAGGAAATAGTGTAGATGAAGTTGCTAAGTGCTATAAAAATTTAGAAAATGCATTAGAACTTCATGAAAAAATTTATGGATATGCAATGCTTAAATATCATCAAAATATGTCAAATCAAGACAGTATAAAACTATATAAGAGAATAGAAACTCTAACAACAGAATTTTCAGAGGCAGAAAGTTTTATTTCTCCTGAAATGAGCAAACTTGATGATTCCAAATTAGAAGAATATTTAAAAGATGATAGAGTGAATGAATATGAAAAAACAATTAGAGATATTATTAAAGGAAAAAAACATATTTTATCAGAAGAACTAGAGGGAGCATTAGCAAAGTATTCTGAAGTTTTTTCTAGTTCAGAAAATGTATATGACATTTTTACAAATACAGAATTTGAATATAAACCAATAATAGATAAAAATGGAAATGAAATGAAAATGAGTTCTGCACTATTTTCAAATTATTTAATGAATAATGACCAAGATATTAGAAAGCAAGCTTTTGAGTCAATGTATTCTTTGTATAAGAAACATATTAATACAATTGCAGAATTATATTTAGCAAGAGTAAAAACAAGAGTAATTTCAAGTAAGCTTAGAAATTACAAATCTTCTTTAGATTCTGCAACAAATAATGATGATTCAAATACAGAAGTATATGAAACTTTATTAAAAGAAGTTAATAAAAATTTATATTTAAATCATGAATATATAAAGTTAAAAGCAAAACTTTTAAATAAAGATAAGATTAATATGTATGATGTATATGTAAATACATTAGATATTGAAAATAGTGAAGTCGAATATGAAAATGCAAAAAAAATAGTACTAGATGCACTATCTATAATGGGAGCTGAGTATGTTAGTAAACTAAAATATGCTTTTGAAAATAATTGGTTAGATGTTTATGAAAAAGATAATAAGATGAGTGGAGCATATAGCATGGGAATACATTCAGTTCATCCATATGTGTTATTAAACTATATAAATTCTTCAAGAGATGTATCGACTATAGCTCATGAACTTGGACATTCAATGCATAGTTATTATGCTAGCAAAAACCAAAATATTATAAATGCAAATTATACAATAATGATTGCAGAAGTAGCATCAACTGTAAATGAAATTTTACTTGCAAATTATTTAATAAATAAAGAAGAAGATAAAAATAAAAAAGCAGCTTTAATAAACGAGCAATTAGATATGATAAGAGCAACTTTAATTAGACAAACAATGTTTGCAGAATTTGAAAAGGAAGTACATTCAAAGATTGAGGCAGGAGAAAGTTTAACTTCAGATACTTTAAATAATATTTATTATAATCTTGTTAAAAAATATTTTGGAGATGCATGTATAATTAATGAAGAAATAAAATATGAATGGGCTAGAATTCCACATTTTTATAGATGTTTTTATGTTTATAAATATGCTACTGGAATTACTTCTGCAATAGTTATTGCAAGTAAGATTTTATCTGGTGAAGAAGGATATGTAAAAAAATATATAAATATGTTAAGTCAAGGTGGATCAAAAGATTCTTTAACTTTACTTAGAAGTGTTGATGTAGATTTAGAAAAAGAAGAAACATATGAGCAAGCATTTAGATATTTTGAAAAAAATTTGACAGAATTAAAAAAATTAATACAAGATTAAATTCACACAAAAGACATAATAATATTATATAAATGTTAAAACAGAAGAGAAAAACTATAAAAATAGTAATAAAATATGTAATAGTGGAGGTAGCATATGGGAGATGTAACAATATTAGTTGTAGATGATGAATCTAGAATGAGAAAATTAATTAAAGACTTTTTAATGACAAAAAATTATAATATTTTAGAAGCTGAAAATGGTGAAGAGGCTTTAAAAATTTATGAACAAAATAAAGAAAAAGTAAGTTTAATATTGTTAGATGTTATGATGCCAAAACTTGATGGATGGTCTGTACTTCGTCAAATACGTCAAGAGAATAAAAATATTCCAATTGTTATGCTTACAGCAAGAGCTGAAGAACAAGATGAATTGTTTGGATTTGAACTTGGAGTTGATGAGTATATTACCAAACCTTTTAGTCCTAAAATTTTAGTTGCTAGAGTTGAATCTATATTAAAAAGAAGTAAGCCTGAAACAAAAGAATTAAAAGAATATGATGGAATTCTTATAGATAACGAAGGAAGAACTGTGAGTGTAGATGGCAAACAGGTTGAATTTAGTTTTAGAGAATATGAATTATTAAAATATTTGTTAGAAAATGAAAATATTGCTTTATCAAGAGATAAAATATTAAATACAGTTTGGAATTATGATTATTATGGAGATTCAAGAACTATTGATAGTCATATTAAAAAAATTAGACATAAACTTGGAAAAAAAGGAAAACATATACAAACAATAAGAGGTATTGGATATAAATTTGAAATAAAATAATTAAAAACGGACATTTTAAATCATTCATAAATGTCCGTTTTAATAAATGGAGAAAAGTATGAAAAAAAAGTTTTGGAAAACAGTACGTGTGAAATTATTTTTAACTTTATGTGCTGTAATTGGTATTATAATAGCATTTTTTATTATAATTAATAATGCAGTATTAGAAACAGTATATTATTATTCTAAGAAGAATGCTTCTTTAAGTGTATATGATTTTATAAATCAAAATCTTCCAAAAGTAATGAATGAAGAAGCTCAAAATGTATATAACATAGAATTGGAGCAAATGGAAGTAAATAACAATTTTGAATTTTTAATATTAAATGGAGAAGAAATAGTATATTCTACAAATAAGAATTATATATCTGATTTTGGTGTAATAAATGAAATAAAATATGATGTAAAATATAGTATTTTTAATAAGTCAGATATATTATATTCAAAGGATAATTTAAGTATTAGAAAAATAAAAAGTAAAAGAACTGGATTACCTTATATTTTATTAAAAGGAAAGTTAGATAATGAAAATGAAATTTATATAAGAATGCCAGTAACTCCAATAGAACTTAGTGTAGGTGTTTCTAATAAATTTATTTATATTATTGGATTTGCAGCAATTGTTTTAGGTGGAATTGCAATTACTTTTGTTACTCAAAGATTTACCAAACCAATTGAAGAGCTTAATGATATTGCAAATGAAATGAGTAATCTAAATTTTAAAAGAAAATATCGTATAAATGATAGTGAAGATGAAATTGATGAATTGGGAAAAAGTATAAATACACTTTCCGATAAACTCGAAGAAACAATTAATCAATTGAAGATTAATAATTCAGAACTTGAAAGAGATATAGAGGAAAAATCTAAAATTGATGAAATGCGAAAACAGTTTATTTCAGATGTTTCTCATGAATTAAAAACACCAATATCTTTAATTCAAGGATATGCAGAAGGATTAGTTGATAATGTAATTTCAGATGAAGAAAATAAAAAATTTTATGCAGAAGTAATTTTAGATGAAGCTAATAAAATGGATAAGTTAGTTAAAAGATTATTAGAACTTATGAAATTGGAATATGAAGATAGAAAGTTTAATGATACAAAATTTGATATTGTTGAACTAATAAATGATGTTATAAAAAATTCAAAAGTTGTTTTAGAAGAGAAGAACATAGAAGTGGAATTTAAAGAAAAAGATCCCGTTTATATTTATGCGGATGATTTTTATATAGAGCAGGTTATAAATAATTACTTTACAAATGCAATAAAAAACGTTTTAGAAGTAAATCGGAAATAAAAAAATAAAAGTTTTAATAAAAAAATCTAAGCAGGAAAATAAATTTAGAGTTGCAGTATTTAATACTGGTAAAAATATTGAACAAGAAAATTTAAATAGAATTTGGACAAGATTTTATAAAGTTGATGAATCAAGAGACCGTTCAAAAGGTGGAACTGGTATTGGCTTAGCTCTTGTAAAAGCAATTATGACAAGATATAATTGTTCATATGGAGTAAGTAATAAAAAAGATGGAGTAGAATTCTTTTTCGAAATTCCTAGTGCAATTTAAGAACATTTATTAAATTTTTAGATGTATTGGTTTAGTTAAAATATTGTTTTAAGTCTATTTAAAACAAATTTTTATACAAAAACAAAAGGAGAAAAAAATGAAAAAAACAAACCAAATAATAGTAGTAGTATTAATAATAGCATTGCTGTTATTAGGAATAGGATATGCGGCAATCCAAAATATTACTTTAAATATTGAAGGTATAGTAACAGCAGATCCAAGTCAATCAAATTTTAAAGTAAAGTATACAGGAACACCAAAAGTATCTGATAACACATATGTAACAGCAGGAATAACAGATGATATAAATGCAACAATAAATGTAGAAGGATTAACCCAAAAAGGCCAAACTGTAAGTGCAGAATATACAGTACAAAATATAAGTACAGATATATCTGCAGATTTAGCTGTATCAACAACAAATAGTAATGCAGAATATTTTACATTAAAATCAAAACTTGCCAAAACAAGCTTAACAGCAGGAGAAGCAACAACATTAAAAGTAATAGTAGAATTAACAAAAACACCAATAGCAGGAAGGGTAAATTCAACAATAGGAGTTAGGTTAACAGCAATGCCAGTAGAGCCAGGCCAAGAAGGAACAAGTGAAGGAATAAATGGATCATCACAAACACCAGAAGTAATAGAACCACAAATAGAAACAATAGCCGATATAACAAATGATAATATAGGAGAATATATAGATTTAGGAAACAACATAGTAGGAACAGAAAGCACAACAGATGATTGGAGAATATTATATAAAGAAGGAGATACAGTATATGCAATATTAGCAGATTACTTACCTGCAAACCAAGTACCAGAAGCAACAGGATTAGACACCAATCCAGCAGAATATCCATATGGTGTATGGTCAGAAACAAATAGAGCTACATTATTAAGTGGGTTAAGAAATACAGATGCATGGAGTGGCTTTACAAATGGAATAGATGGAGCAACAGTAAAAGGCTCACCAACCATAGATCAATTTATTAATAGCTACAATATTAAAAATAGAACAGAATTAGTATATAAAGATTATCCAAGCTTAGATAGTGAAATAGAAGATTATAGTTTATATGTACCTCATAATGAAGTATATGAAAAGGCAGAGGGGTATTGGTGTACTTCTCCTGATTTAACTATCACTAATTATAATTGGACTATAGAATGCATTGGGAAGGTTGGTGGAAACTATTGCTATTATAATAAACTTGCTATACGTCCTGTAATTTCTCTACCATCAAATATTTCATGTAGTTATGTAAATGGAGTTTTGACAGTAGAAATATAAAAGATAAGTTATGTGTAGTTTAGAATAAGTGTATCGGATAAGTTGTAAAAATGAAAGAAGCGGATAAGTGGATAATTGGATAATTCAATAATTCAATAAAGTTTAATCTTTTGAATATTAAAAATTCTCCACTTATCTTCTTTTGTATATTTAAAAATTGAGATATTTTTTTAAGAAAATTAATTAAATTTGCTTTAGAAATTATAATTTTATTGTATAAATTTTGTTACACTTCTTAAATTTTATCTAAAAATATTTAAAAAACTATTTACAAATTAAAAAAATCGTAGTATTATAATTCAAATTTATTTCAATAAATTAAACAGCATCAAAAATTTTTATGATGCAAACAAAGCAATATACATTTTGAAGCTTTGTTAATTCTTTATAGTCATTTCTGACAAAAAAATCATTTTTTAAAATTTAATATGAAAAGAGGTGAGTTTTTGTTTTAATTTTTTAGATTTAAAAATTTTAGCTATTTTTACAACAATTATTCTAATTTGTTCTTTAAAAAATAATAAATTAGATAATAAAATAAAATATGAAAATAGTAATTTTACAAATGAAATAATAACTAATTCTAATACTGAAAATATAAATAATTTATGTGGAGAAAACATTATTATTGCTAATGAAATTTGGAAATTGGAAATTCCTAAAATTAGTTTAGAAGCAGATATTTCAGAAGGCACTTCAAGTGAAATATTAAATAAGTATATAGGGCATTTTGAAGAAACGCCAAAACAAAATGGCAATGTTGCATTAGCTGCTCATAATAGAGGGTATAAAGTCAATTATTTTGAAAATTTAAAAGAATTAGAAATAGGAGATATAGTTTTTTATACATATAAAGGGCTAAAAAAGAAATATGTAATAAATTCAAAAAATATTATTAAAGATACACACTGGGAAAATTTGAAAAACACAAAAGATAATAGATTAACACTAATTACATGTGTTGAGAATCAACCTGAATATAGAAGATGTATTCAAGCAATAGAATTAAATGAAGAAGGGAGAATAGAGTAAAATTTTTACTCTTAAATAAATAAATGAAAAAAATAATTATATCAAGTTTAATATTAATTACTATAATAAGTACATTTTCAAATTGCTTTGCTTTTGATATAGGAGAAAAAAATCTAATATCTTTAGGAGCATGTGAAAAATTAATGACATATAATGGAGTACCTATAAGAACAACATATATTGTATATGAAAAAGATGGAGTATATTATCCAGCATATTGTTTAGATATGGAATTACCAGGAGCAGAAAACGGCTCATACATTGTAAGAGGAGGAAGTAAACTTCAAAATGTAGATGTATGGAAAGCTATAATAAATGGATTTCCATATAAATCAGTTGCAGAATTAGGAGCTGCTAATGAGCAAGAAGCGTTTATTGCTACTAAGCAAGCTGTGTATACTATGCTTTATGGAAGAGATACAAATTCATATGGAGCAATAGATTCTGATGCGGGAAGAAGGACTTATCAAATATATTTGAATATTGTAAATAATGCTAGAAATTCTCAAGAAAGTATACAAAACGATCTATCAATGTCTATATCTACAAATCAAAATGAATGGACTTTAGATGAAAATAATAGATGTGTTAGTAAAACTTATACTGTAAATTCTGTAGTAAAAAGTGGTACATATAGAATAGAACTTGGAGGTGTTTTGCCAGATGGAATGAGAGTAACAGATGAAAATAATAATACAAAAAATAGTTTTAATATAGGAGAAAATTTCAAGATTTTAATTCCAATACAAAATTTAAAACAGACTGAAAAGTTTAATATAAAGGCTATAGCAAACTTTGCCACAAAACCAGTAGCATATGGAAGTACAACTGTACCAGGAACTCAGAATTATGCATTAACAGGATATATGTACGAAGTTTCAGAATGTAACTATGTAGATGAATATTTTAAAAATATTACCAAATTAAAAATTATAAAAAAAGAATATGGTACTGAAAAATGTTTGAGTGGTGTAAAATTCAATTTATTAGATCAAAATAAAGATGTTGTAATGGAAAATTTAGTAACAGATGAAAATGGAGAAATCACTTTAGAAAATATGTTACCAGGTATGTATTATATTTGTGAAATTGAAACTTTAGATGGATATAATTTATATACAGATTTAATTGATGTTGATTTGGATTTAAATGAAGAATTTGAAGTTACTGTAAATAATACAACAAGAGAAATAACAGAAATAGATAAAACTTTTGAAAATGTAGAAGTAATTCCACAATACACAGAAACTGTATATAATGTGGAAAACAGGGCTACCATTTTAAAAGAAAATAATATAAAAAAATTACCAGTTACAGGATATTAAAATAGTTTAGAGAAAATTACTATTATAGAAAAGTGTTTTGTAAGTATTGTTATAGAATAAATTCGGAAAGAATTGCCAAAAAAAGAAAACCATGCTATATTATTATGTAACCTTTAACCTCTATGGGCAGTTTATAGGAAACCAATAAAAATGATTATTTTAATAGAGGTATTCAAATGATTTATGAAACGATATTATTTATCGTAATGTGTATTACTTGCTTTAAATGTTTTGGAAAGTACTAGATCAGATAAAGCTAAGCGGATAGGGCTTTTTATATTGCTTGCTATATTCATTGTAGGTTGTGTAATGATATCTATAAGAACATTTGAGTATTATAATAGTATTAAAGAGTATGATAAAACAGTAGTAGTTCATGAATAGAATTCAAAATTGAAAATGATACAAATTTATTAAATTGAATATTCTATAACAAAAAATCTCGTCATCTTTAAAATGTGGCGAGATTTTTGTTTCTAGGATAAGAAATTGCTCCGTAATTCATATAATATAAAATTTTCGGAAAATATTGCACACAATTTTACTATGTAAAATTGTGTGCATCTGATAATTCTTAACTGTAGAATTTTGAATTCGTAATATTTAAGATATTCCTAAAATTTGTTTTGCTTTTTCGATATCTTTTTGTGATGGTGGAATTACATTTTCTAATTCATATTTATCATTAAGTTCTTTCCATTTGAATTTACCAAGATTATGATAAGGAAGTAGTTCTACTTTTTGAACATTTGATAAACTATCTATAAATTCTTTTAATTTTTGTAAATCAAATTCATCATCAGTATATCCAGGAACTAAAACTTGTCTAATCCATACAGGAATATTTATATTAGACAAATATTTTGCGAATTCCAAATTATTCTTATTAGAGAAACCAGTTAATTGTTTTGATTTTTCATCATTAATATGTTTAATATCTAATAATACTAAATCTGTATATTTTAACAATTCTTTTATTGAATTAGAAAGGGGAAGACTACCAGCAGTATCAAGAGCTGTATGAATTCCAAGTTGTTTTAATTGTTTAAAAAGTTCTGTAACAAATTCAGCTTGTATAAGTGGCTCTCCACCAGAAACAGTAACTCCTCCACCAGAATTATCTATATAAGCTTTATAGTTTTTTATTTCTTTTATTAATTCCTCTATAGAAACTAAATTTCCAGAATTGACTTCCCAAGTATCTCTATTATGACAGTATTTACATTTTAAAGTACAGCCTTGCATAAAGATTACAAATCTGATACCTGGACCATCAACAGTTCCAAAAGATTCAGTTGAATGAATACGACCTAACATAATTTTTCTCCATTTAATACATTTTCACTTTATATTATATATTATAATCATAAAAAATGGAAGACTTTTCAATCTTCCATTTTTAGTTAAATTCTTTCATGAATTGTTCTATTAATAACATCTAATTGTTGTTCTCTAGTTAATTTTACAAAGTTAACTGCATATCCAGAAACTCTTATTGTAAGTTGAGGATATTTTTCTGGATGTTCCATAGCATCCTCTAGTAGAGTTCTATCAAATACATTTACATTTATATGATGACTGAATTTTGAAAAATAACCATCAAGTAAAGAAGTTAGATTATTAATTCTAGTTTGTTCATCATGACCTAATGCACTAGGAACTACTGCAAAAGTATAAGAAATACCATCTTCTGCATGTTTATAAGGCAATTTTGTCATTGTATTTAAAACAGATAAAGCCCCGTGAGTATCTCTTCCATGAATTGGATTTGCACCAGGTCCAAATGGTGCTCCTGCTTCTCTTCCATCTGGAGTTGTTCCAGTTGCTTTACCATAAACTACATTAGAAGTGATTGTTAAGATAGACATTGTAGTTTTTGAATTTCTATAAGTTGGATGTTGTTTTAATTTATTCATAAACATTTTTACAATATCAACTGCAATTTGATCAACTCTGTCATCATCATTACCATATTTAGGAAAGTCACCTTCAACTTTATAATCAATTGCTAATCCTGTTTCGTCTCTAATAACTTTTACTTTTGCATATTTCATAGCTGAGAATGAATCTGCTACTATAGATAATCCAGCTATACCACAAGCCATTGTTCTTAATATTTCTCTGTCATGTAAAGCCATTTCTAATTTTTCATAACAATATTTATCATGCATATAATGAATTATATTTAAAGCATTTATATAAACTCTAGAAACCCAATCACACATTTTGTCAAATTTTTCCCAAACTTCATCAAAATCTAGATATTCTGAAGTAACTGGAAGCATTTTATCTGTAACTTGTTTACCAGACATCTCATCTCTACCACCATTAATGGCATATAATAAAGTTTTTGCTAAGTTTGCTCTAGCACCAAAAAATTGCATTTGTTTACCAATTCTCATAGCAGATACACAACAAGCTATACCATAATCGTCGCCCCAATATTCTCTCATTAAATCATCATTTTCATATTGAATTGAACTTGTTTTAATTGATAAACCAGTACAATAATCTTTAAATCCTTTAGGTAATCTTGTAGACCATAAAACAGTTAAATTTGGTTCTGGTGCAGGACCTAATGTTTCTAAAGTGTGTAGTACTCTAAAAGAGTTTTTAGTAACTAAAGTTCTACCATCAATTCCCATACCACCAATACTTTCAGTAACCCAAACTGGATCACCACTAAATAATTCATCATATTCAGGAGTTCTTAAAAATCTAACCATTCTTAATTTCATAACAAAATGATCCATTATTTCTTGGGCTTCCGCTTCTGTTAGAACACCATTTTTTAAATCTCTTTCAAAATATATATCTAAAAATGTTGCTGTTCTACCAATACTCATAGCTGCACCATTTTGCTCTTTTATAGCTCCTAGATAACCAAAATATGTCCATTGAACAGCTTCTTTTGCGTTTGAAGCTGGCTTAGAAATATCACATCCGTATTTTTCAGCCATTACTTTTAATTCTTGTAAAGCTAATATTTGATCATTATGTTCTTCTCTTTCTCTTATAATTTCTTCTGACATGTTAGAACTAATAATATTTGCAAAGTCTTTTTTCTTTTCTTCTATTAAGAAATCTATACCATATAATGCAACTCTTCTGTAATCACCAATAATTCTTCCACGTCCATAACCATCTGGTAATCCAGTGATTAAGTGAGAACTTCTAGCAGCTCTAATTTCTGGAGTATAAGCTGTAAATACACCATCATTATGTGTTCTTCTATAATTATGATATATATCTTCTAATTTGTCAGATACTTTTTGATTATAAGCTGCACATGATTTTTCAACAATTCGTATACCACCATTTGGCATAATGGCTCTTTTTAATGGTTCTTCTGTTTGAAGACCAACAATTTCTTCTAATTCTTTATTTATATATCCTGCATCATGACTTGAAATTGTTGAGGCTATATCGTTTGAAATTGCTAAAACTCCACCTGCTTCTCTTTCTTTTTTGTATAAATCTAATACTTCTGCCCAAAGCTGTTTTGTTTTTTCTGTAGCATTAGATAGAAAAGAAGAATCGCCTTCATAAGGTGTATAATTTTTTTGAATAAAATTTCTAACGTTTACTTCTTTTTCCCAAGAACCTTCTTTAAATCCATTCCATTGTTCAAATTTCATAATATCCTCCTTTTTTATTTTATTTTTTCCCACAAATTGTGTTTTATTCTTATCAAATTTTCCAGTAATAAATTTTAACATAAGGATTATATAAATTCAATAGGAAAAAATGAAAATAATTCTTAAAAATTCTGAAATGTAATGAAATTCAAGGAAAAATAATTTAATAATATTATAATTGACAGTGAAAAGTTAAAATTATATAATTAGAATGAAAGTGAAAATTATGTAGTTAAAAAATATAATAAAAGGGGAAAAAAATATGAAAATAATATTAGCATCACAATCAGAAAGAAGAGCAGCAATTTTAGAACTTGCTAAAATTGATTTCGAAATAATACCAAGTAATTATGAAGAAAAAATGTTAGAACAGTTAAATATTGAAGAACAATCAAAAGAACTAGCATATGGTAAAGCATTAGATGTATTTAATAATACACAAGGTGATAGAACAATTATTGGTTCAGATACAATAGTTGTAAAAAATAATAAAATTTTTGGTAAACCAAAAAATAGAGCAGATGCAATAAGAATGCTAAAAGAATTACAAGACGACAGACATTATGTATATACAAGTTTAGCTATATTAATTGAAAATCAGGGAAAATATGAAGAGTATAAAGAAGTTATAAAAACAGAAATTATAGTAGACTCTATTTCTGATGCAGAAATAATAGATTATGTGGATTCTGAAGAACCATATGATAAAGCGGGATCATATGCTATTCAAAGTAGTTTTGCTAAATATATTAGTGGAATTAGAGGAAATTATATGAGTGTTGTTGGTTTACCAATAGATAGAGTATATAGAATTTTAAAAGAAAATGAAATATTATAATTTTCAGCAATTATTATAAACTAATTATATTAAAATATTTATAAGTAGTACAGAATTTAAAAAATCTCGTAAATCTTTACTTAAAAAGAAATACGAGATTTTTTGATATAATAAGAAAATTCTTAGAAATTACTAAAGTATAAAGTTTTGTTTCAAAGTTGTATTAATTTCCCATTTTTGCAAAGACGTTGTATTGTAATGCATGTTTTACAAGTTCCCATTCTTCTTTTGGTATATCTGAAATATATATAGACTTAGTTTTTACTTTTATAATTTCAAAAATATCAAGATTAGCATATCTACTATTTTTTTCAAAAATATCATTATGATTTTCAATTGCTACATAATTTTTTCCATTTTCTTTACAAGTGAATGAAAATATTATATTCATATTTAATTTTTCACCTGTTGAATTAAATATTTTTGGTTGATTCATAATTAATTCTCCTTGTTAATTTAATGGTTTTAATGTTTGAAAGAAAGGATTGGATAATAAGTCGTTATCTGAAATTTTATCATTGTTATTATATTCTGTATTTTTGTTAATATTTTCAGATGTTGATTTCTCTTGTTTTTCTGAATCATTATAAATTCCTAAAATTTTTCTCATTTTTTCAATTGTAAGAAAATGAGCCTTGTGTAAAATAATATTGTTTTTTTCTGGAATATAGTTGAAGTTTCCTACTTGAATTATAGTGTCTGATTGTTTATAAATATCTAACATTTTTGATTGTAAAAGCGAAGTATTATAAAATGCTTTTAGAATATCTAAATCTTGTTTCATTAGAACAAGAGAACCTTCGCAAGGAAATACAACTTTCATTAAATTCACCATCCTTAGTATAATATAAAATATATTATCAATAATATAAATTTTTTTCAATATATTTTTTGTAGATTATAAACAAAATATATGTTATAATATTTGAAATTTAATAAAAAGAAGGTAAATCATATGAAATTAAATATAGTATTAGTTGAACCAGAAATACCACAAAATACTGGAAATATAGCAAGAACATGTGCTGCATTAGGAGCTAAATTACATTTAGTATATCCTTTAGGATTTTCTATATCAGAAAAACAAGTTAAAAGGGCGGGATTAGACTATTGGGATAAATTGGAAATTGAAGAACATATAAGTTTTTCAGAATTTTTAAATAAATATAAACCAGAAGAAAGTAATATGTTTTTTGTAACTACAAAGGGAAAACATGTATATTCAGAACCTAATTATAAAAACTATGATGAAATATTTTTACTATTTGGTAAAGAAACAAAAGGACTACCAGAAGATATTTTACAAAAATATATAAATAAAACAATTAGAATTCCAATGAGAGAAGGATTACGTTCTTTAAATTTATCTAACTCTGTAGCTATTGTTGCATATGATATTGAAAGACAATGCAATTTTGATAATTTACAAGAAATAAGTAATTATTTTGATAGATAAATTTAGTACTTCTTATAATCTATATAAAAATATTTATAGATTACTTATTTAAATATTTTATATAATGTAAATATAATTATTAATAACAAAAGGTTTGATTAAATTAATTAATATAGTATAATCATTATAAAAGTAAAATAGTTTATAAAAATATTTGGGAATTTTAGGAGGAAATTAAATGAAAAAAGTATGTGCAATAATATTTTTAATAATAGTGTTAATTTCTACTGTGTTTATTTTATCAGGATGTACTTTACAAATTGAAACAACAAATAGTAGTGTGTCAGCTTCAGTAGATGAAGATACAACTGAAAAAGTTGATGGAGTTATAGATTGGATAAAAGCTAGACTAAATAGATTATTTAATACTGATAAAGAATCATATGTAGTATAGTAAATTAAAAAATATGTATAAGGAGATTATTATGAAAAAAATTATTTGTTATTTATTAATAATGTTAATTTTATTATCAATGTTATTTTGCTTTTCAGGATGTAGTAATAAAGAAAATAGTCAGGTAAATATTCCTAAAAAAACTTCAAATACAAATACAAGTAATACAAATAATTCTACAAACAATAAAGAAGTAGACTATAAAGGAAATGCTGAAAAACAAATGTCAATGCCAAAAGAGGGAGAAACAGTTGCAATCTTACATGTTAAAAAATTTGGTGATATTAAAGTTAAATTCTTTAATGATATAGCCCCAAAAGCAGTTGAAAATTTTATCACACATGCTAAAGAAGGATATTATGATGGATTAACATTTCATAGAGTAATGGAAGAATTTATGATACAAGGTGGAGATCCAAAAGGAGACGGAACAGGTGGAGAAAGCATATGGGGAAGTGGTTTTGAAACAGAATTGAATAATAGTGTAGTTCCATATAGAGGAGCTTTATGTATGGCAATGTCTAGCTTACCCAATAGTATAGGAAGTCAATTTTTTATTGTACAAGCTAATCCATCAGAAACAATGGGAAGATATTTAAAAAATGGTGGATATCCAACAGAATTAATTGAACAATATAAAGAATTTGGTGGATATTTAAGTTTATATATGCAATATACAGTATTTGGGCAAGTTTATGAAGGTATGAATGTTGTAGATGAAATTGTCAAAGTTGATAAAACAATGTCTTCAACAGGAGAGGAAAGTGTACCAGTAGAAGATATTATTATTGAAAGCATTGAAGTTACAAATTACTCTAAATAAAATAATTTTTTAAAACTAGAAATTATAAAATAGAAAAGATATAATTTTCAATATTATATCTTTTTTATTTAGTAGGAAAGTGCTCAGCACTTCCTACTAAATAAAAGCTTCGC
>OFGE01000188.1_pt1 | contig 71239 bp, 80 predicted proteins | sample 1521681 | NCBI WGS metagenome assembly OFGE01 (sample SAMEA3504093, study PRJEB24116) | mouse gut metagenome | biome: mouse gut; feature: mouse-associated habitat; material: faeces | place: Denmark | collected 2011 | reverse complement strand
TAGCTACTTCTTGTTCATCGGTGCAGTACTTTGCCTTAGACTTCCTTCAGATTCCACCTCACAGTGGACACCCTTGTCCTCAGCTCATGGTTCCGACTACTACGGCCCATAGCGGACTCTCACCGCCTAGCTAATACCCATGCCGGGCGCACTAAAAAAATCAATAACTAAGGACGGCCTTAGTTATTGATTTAACCTAAATTAACTTCTCTAATTCAGCAATTGCTTTTTCGTAGTCTGGTTCATCAGTTAATTCAGTTACAATTTGCCGGTAAACAACCTTCCCATCCGGATCAAGAATCCAGACTGACCGCGCAAGGATTCCTTCATCTGGTATTAACAGCTTTGATTCGTAACCAAAGGATTCTTCCTTGTCAGAAACCAATTCCATGTTTTTGACACCTTCAGCGGAACACCACTTCTGTTGATCTTCAGTCGTGTTAGTTGAAATGGTCAGGAAATTAACCTCTGGGAATTGGTCCATTGTTGAGTTAAACCGCTGTGTTTGAATGCTACAAACCGGGGTGTTAATATCTGGAACAACGCTTAAGAGAGTTATTTTGCCAAGCAATTGCCGGGTCTTAACCTTGGCACCATTCTTATCAAAAACCTTGAAGTGTGGGAATTCGTCACCAACAGCTGGTGGATTGCCTACTAATTGCCGCTTTTCACCATTAATTGTGATTTCCATTCTTAGCAACTCCTTTTCTAATTTTGGTTAGGTACAGTATATCTAAAACGCAATTAAAAAGCATTAATTATACTCATTGTTTTAGAAAATTTATGAGCTGTGTGGCTAGGCAAGGTATCTTTTAACCTAGAATAGGCAGCGTTACCTTCTAAAAGGACTTAATGTGTTAACTAACTGCTTTTATATTTCAATACATCATACTAAGGTGAATTCTCCTAAATTTTATAAATTATGCAACTGCAAACACATAGAAACAATGCCTATAAATATTGATATACCAGTCATTTGAAGTACAACAGAAAAGTTAGACAAAGTTAAATAGCTAAACTCGTAAGGCATGGTTCCGGTATTCAACCGGTGTCATGCCTTTTGTTTTTAAAGAGATTCGTTGGTTGTTGAAACGATATACATAGTCTAAGGAAAGCTTTTTGAACTCTCCAAAATCTTTACATGGCGTAAATCCATTAAACAGTTCCGTTTTGTATAGGTGAAAGAAACTCTCAATGGGCGCATTGTCATGGCAATTGCCCTTACGAGACATGCTTGAACAAAATGAAGATTAGCTAGTGTTTTGGCATAGTAAACCTGCTGATATTGCCATCCTTGATCTGAATGAATAATAGGATGGGCATTATCAGGTAATTTTTGCAGTAATTCATCAATAGTACTTTTGACCAGTTGTAGATTAGGATGATGACTTACTTGAAAAGCCAGTACTTCCTTACTAGCTTCATCAACCATAGCTGAAACATAAGCCCACTGTTGATTAGCTAGTCATATCTGAGTGATATCGGTGTGGATGACTTGGTATGGTTTCGTTGCTGTAAAGGATTGTTGGAGAACATTCTGTGCAATTTTTCCAACAGTACCGCGATATGATGAATATTTACCATTACGGTGTTGGTTATACATACTTACTTGCTTGGACGCCTAGATGACGCATGATGCGGATAACTGTGGCGTCGGCTAAGTGAATCCCGTCTTGATCAAGTAAAGCTTTCACGCGACGATAACCGTAGGTTCGTCGTCCGCGATAAAGACCCTGCCCGCTAATCGCCAACACTCGTTGTTTAACTTGAGCGTATTTATCGTAAGGGTTAGCGATGCGCTTCCGCTCATCGTAATAAGTTGCTCTCGATAATGAGATTATTTGGAGGAGCTTACCAACCGAGTAACGCTGTTTCTTAGGAAGCTTAGCTTGATCAGCCCTGATCTGATCCACTATTTGTGTTTTTTGTCGAGCCTTGAGGGTCCGAACAGGGCCAACGATTTTTTTAGAATATCCCGATCCATTTTGACGTCATACAATTCTTGTTTGGTTTGCGCCAATTCTTCCTTAAGTCGTTCAATCTCATTTTTATTGACTTGTTTCTTTAGCGCTTTCCGTTTTTTCTTTTTCACTTTAGGTAGCCTACCTTTAAGATAAGGCTTTAATGCCTGGTAACCGCCTTGATGAAAATCTCGTTTCCAATGACTAATTTGATTAGGCAAGAGATCATATTTGGCTGCTACCATCGCCATTGATTCCGCATGAGTTTAATAGTAGTTTATCACGCTCTTTTTCTTTTACCATGGTTTACTTTTCCACTCGCACTGGCTTATCAGTGGAGGTAATTAAACATGGTAAAGAAAGTACAACCAGTGACCCATCAACCACTAATAACAACAAGTGAGAATATCAGTTCAGAGCAATTATTGAATGATTTGCACTATCAACAATCAAAACAGATCATCCAGAATCTGCTTAATAAAGGCTTAATCTCGCCCACCGAATTTAAGGACATTGATGCCTTAAACAAGCAGTCATTTCCACCATTATTAGGGCTCAGAAACGTTGATACATCAGGTCTCTAGAACTAACATACCACACTGATGAAAGGAGGTTTGTCATGTCAACCATTACTAAAATTCAAAGCTACCAATGTGATATTAAACAACTACGGGTGGCAGCCTATTGTCGGGTTTCAACGGACAACATTGAACAGTTGGAAAGTCTTGAAAATCAACGTATTCATTACCAAGAATACATCAGTAATCATTCAGACTGGTAATTAGCTAAGGTCTATTACGATGAAGGAATCTCAAGTACCAAATTGACGAAGCGTGATGCCTTAAAAGAATTACTAGCTGATTGTCATAATCATCTAATCGACCTCGTAGTTACCAAGTCGATCAGCCGCTTATCACGGAATACAACCGATTGTTTACGAATCGTTCGAGAGTTACAACAGCTGAACATCCCGATTATCTTTGAAAAGGAACATATCAACACTGGAGCAATGGCCAGTGAATTATTTCTATCAATTTTCAGCAGTATTGCTCAGAATGAATCCCATTCGACTGCAGGAAATTTACGCTGCTTAATCAGACAACGTTTCGCCAGTGGTGAGTTTCGAGTATCATCAGCTCCCTATGGGTATTCAATTGAAGATGGCAACTTAGTTATCAATCAGGCTGAAGCCAGGATTGTGCGAAAAATTTTTCGACACTTTCTAAGTGGAACGTCAGCTAGCCGAATTGCTATAGGATTGAATCATAAACACATACCAACAAAGCGTAGTGGCCAATGGCGAAGTAACACCGTGATTAACATCTTACGGAATAGTAATTATACCGGTGATATGCTCTGTCAGAAAACTTACCGTGATGATCAATATCGCCGTCATTTTAACCAAGGTGAACCCCCAAATACTTAATTGAAGAGCATCACCCTAGTTTGGTTAACCACGAAACTTTTAACCGGGCTCAAGTCTTGCTTAAAGAAGCAGCCCAAAAACGCCATATCGAAACTGGTAGCCATAAATACCAACACCATTACCTGTTTTCTGGAAAAATCATCTGTGGTAATTGTGGAACTACTTTTAAGCGGCAAACACGCCCAAATAAAATCTACTGGGCTTGTCAAAGGCATCTAAAATCGGCTAAACAATGCCCAATTAAGGCAGTTCCCGAAGCAAGTCTAGAAGTGACTTTCTGTAATATGATGAATAAACTCATTTACAGCAGGAAGTTCTTATTACAACCACTGTTAGAAAACTTGCAAGTGCAGGCTAACAGTGACACTCACGGTCGACTAAATTCTTTAACCAAACGGATCAAAGCAAACGACCATAAGGCTGAAACATTAACCCAATTGATGCAAACTGGGTTACTCGACCGAGCCATCTATATCAACCAAACCACTAAGCTCGAGCAAGACACTTACCAATGTCAGGAAAAGATTAAACAGCTCAATGGTAAGAATACCGATTCAGCAAATAATTTTGAAGATGTTCGTACCTTGTTGAATTGGTGCCAGCAAGGGAAAAAGATTACTGAATTTGATGAAGGTATATTTCAAGAGTTCGTCCAACAGATTGTGGTTAACAGTTCAAACAAAGCAACCTTCATCTTGAAATGCGGATTAGCGTTACCTGAAAAACTAAACAAAGCTGCCACCATCGATGAACACTTCTTTCGTAGTATCATCAAACAACGTTATAACGATCCAATCAAACAAGCAGAATATTTGTACAGTATTATCGAAAGTGAAGGTGATTTAATTGGGTAAAGTACGCATTATTCCTGCCCATCAGCCAAAAGGAAATAGCGTCCATCATCAACGTAGTTCACAACCTTTTGAAAAGCTCCGGGTAGCTGCTTATTGCCGGGTTTCGACCGACTATGATGAGCAGGCTAGCTCCTACGAAACTCAGGTAGCTCACTACAAAGAGTTAATTCAAAAGGAACCAACCTGGGAATTTGCAGGTATCTATGCTGATGATGGAATCTCCGGAACCAACACCAAGAAACGGGAACAATTCAATAAAATGATTGCGGCCTGTAAAGCTGGTAAAATTAACTTAATTGTCACCAAGTCAATTAGCCGATTTGCTCGAAATACTATTGATTGCCTGAAGTATATCAGAGACTTAAAAGCCATCAATGTTGCAATCTTCTTTGAAAAAGAAAATATCAACACCATGGATGCCAAAGGTGAAGTGCTCATTACCATCATGGCATCGTTAGCCCAACAAGAAAGTGAGTCCTTATCGCAAAACGTTAAAATTGGGATTCAATACCGTTACCAACAAGGTAAAGTATTTGTCAATCATAATCACTTCCTCGGTTACACTAAAGATGATCAGGGAAATCTAGTAATTGAACCAGAGGAAGCCAAGGTCATTAAACGGATCTTCTATAGCTACCTAAACGGAATGACTATGAAACAAATCGCCGATTCGCTCAAAGCTGATGGTATCTTGACCGGTGGCAAAACAAAAAATTGGCGCTCTAGCAGCGTGGCTAAAATCCTAAAAAATGAAAAATACATGGGTGATGCCCTTTTATAGAAGACTTACACCGTTGATTTTCTTAATAAAAAACGAGTGAAGAATGAAGGCATCATGCCACAATACTACGTGGAGAATGATCACCCGGCGATTATTCCCAAGTCTGTTTTCATGCAAGTACAGCAAATCATTAAACAACGACGTAACGGAATCACCACTAAAAACGGCAAGCACCGACGGCTTAATGGCAAATATTGCTTCTCTCAAAAATTATTCTGTGGTAAATGCGGTGACATTTTGCAACGGAATATGTGGTATCGACCAGAGAAAGTAGCGGTCTGGCGCTGTGCTAGCCGGATAAGGAGAAGTAAAACTGGCCGGCGGTGTATGATCAGGAATGTCAAAGAACCATTGCTAAAAGAAGCCACTGTTGAAGCATTCAATCAATTAATCGAAGGCCACGAGTTAGCCAGTAAGCAAATTAAAGCTAACATCATGAAGGTCATCAAGAACTCCAAAGGACCAACACTTGATCAAATCAACCACCAGCTGGAAAAAGTACAGATGAAATTGATTCAAGCTGCCAGCCAACACCAGGATTGTGATGCGCTAACTCAACAAATTATGGACCTTCGCAAACAAAAAGAAAAAGTACAGAGTCGGGAAACTAATCAACAAGCCAAACTACACAACCTTGATGAAATCAACAAATTAGTCGAATTGCACAAGTATGGCTTAGTTGACTTTGATGAACAATTGGTTCGGCGCTTGGTAGAAAAAATCACCATCTTCCAACGCTACATGGAATTCACGTTCAAAGATGGTGAAGTAATTAGAGTTAATATGTGAAATTTATGGTGTACGGCACTCAGCTATTTTGGCTGGGTGCTATTTTAAACATTCTGATCTTTATTAAACCTAATTTACAGTAAGTTCGTGTTACTTAATAGTAATGAGTAGTTAAAACATTCTTAAATTTATTAAGTATCTTTGGTTTATCAATGGTTATCCCTAATTTTTGTAAAATAAAGATTCTAACCATAAAGCCGAATATTTTTGTCATCTGCACTAACTTATAAGGATTAGATACCGCCATATTTTCTCTATCTCCGTGTGTTAGGAATACCCTTGTGCTTACAAGCTTTCCAATCCAATCATCTGTATTTCCAACGTGTTCAGATAATAGTTCTCTATAGGATTCAGGCAATTCCTCAATAAATTTGTTTATTTTATCCCTCAAAGTAAGACGTTCATTTCTAAAATACGATTCAATGCCTTGTGTATAATTGACAAGATCATTTTCAATTACCGACCTGTAGTTAACCGTTAACAAATAGTCATCCACCAGTAACTGTAACTCTTTTGAGGAACTTACCCAATTATTTATCACATTGAGCAACTCCGATTGGACATCATTATAGTCTAAGAAGAAAAGATTGGGACTGTATTTATTATCTAGAAAATTTTTATATTTAGGATTTAGAAATAGTTTTCTTTTCTTGTTTCCTTCTATATAGCAAACATCCTTTAAGCTCGCAGGTTCAGCAATAATTTCATACATTTCAATGATCTTTTGTATCAGTTGCATAGTTTTATTTTCTGCTAAAGATTGATCTGTCTCTAACATAAGAAATGTATTCATACGAATATTAAATTTATGATTATAATTTTGTGGTTCTGAAGAGCTAGCATGTCCTATTTTCAAAATATAATCGACATTATCGTATTTAATCTTTCCTATTTCGGTTGCTTTAGGAGTCTCAATAATAACCCCCAAGCCTTTATCAGGAATTGAAAACTTCTGGTTTGGAAACCAGTAATTAAAATCTGTAGCTGAAAAATTAACTAATTTTGGAGAAAAACTATCATCTCTAAAATTATCAATAGAAAAATCAAAGAATTGAATCTTTTCAATGCTTAATCCCGGATGATTAAAAGAACTACCTACTCTGTATCCAATTCCGCGGATAATTTCCCCATATTCAGAAATCCCACAAATATCATATGGTGATGGACTATTAAATTGTTCAGTTTCATCACAAAAAGCAGGTGATATCTCGAATACAGAATTCTGACCAGCATTATATTTTAAAAAACCGTAAGAGCCGGAATTTTGATTGTTATTAAGAAACCAGTAGGCCTTTACCTCAAAATTCTGAAACATATTCTTATCACTTATTTTATTTTTCATGAAAGCACCTTCATTCGTAATCATCATGTTTATTCTATATGTATTTAAAAAGAATAATTTTTGTCATATACGTCGAGTATACAACTCTCCTGCGAATTTTCGATATGATTATAAAACAGATCCGCATCGAATCGCTTTCGAGTTAAATATCACAGACTGAAAAAGGAGACAGAACTAGCTTGCTAGTTCGTTTTTCGACACGAAGCTAGCCTGTAGGGAACCCTCCGTCGAAGCGAAGCAAGTCTTTAGAAATCACAAAGAGATCGACATAGTAATTGGATTACTATTTTGTGTTTCATTACGCTTTATGACAGATATTAAGCAATAATCTTTGTTAATAGTGGCTTTTTTAGGAATCCTCTAATACATATTCAATTTTATCAATATGAGGAAAGTTCTTTTTTATTTTTATCGTCAATTGTTCCTTCTGTTCACGATTTATTTTCTTGTGAAGTTCCACAATGATGGAATGATTGTTGTTAGTGTCACTAACTGAAGTGACAGAATTAATATTATGTGATAACTTAGCAATTTTCTTGTTTTGTTTATTTTGCTTGATTAAACGCCTTTTATTCTTCTCATCTTCTGTTTGTCTTTGTCGGTTAATGATACTTGTTACCTGATTATTTAGCTGCGTCTCAGTTGCTGCATTAAGCTGCGCTACCTGGATAACATTTAATGAATAGTCTTTAAGGTTATAATTGGTTAATCTTTTTTTGATACGTTTAATTTTTTGAGAATTTTCTTTGGAGCCAGAGATTGTCAGGTTAATAGTTTTATTCTGGTTATCAATATCTTCTTTAATAACTAGTGAATCAGCAAATTCGGACGCAACTAATTTATGGACATTATTTTCAATAATTGATTGTTGTACCATTTGTTTTGCAGAAAATATACTTGGAATAGTCAATGATAATATGGCGATTATAAAGAAAAACACTTTTCTAGTAGGCAAACGAAAAAAGCTAGTAGAATAATTATTAGCATGGCTTAAATACCGCATAGCCTTAACTCCTAAAAATGCAGTTAAAATGATAAATACTGCATTAATTAAAAAGAGATAAGAGGCACCTAGAAAGAATGTTAAATTATGCGAAGCAATTCCATAGCCGACTGTACAAAGCGGAGGCATTAATGCCGTAGCGATAGCAACGCCTGGTACAATGTTAGTAGCTTCTTTTTTGCTAGCACCAATAATTCCTGCTACTCCTCCGAAGAATGCAATCATTACGTCCCAAATAGTTGGGCTAGTTCGAGCGATAATTTCTTTACTTGCATAAGAAAGCGGTGAAAAAAAGAAATAACTGGTTGAAGCTAAAAGACTAATAATGATTTCTACGAGGATTGTCGTACTACCGTTTTTAATTAATTTTATGTCGTAAATAGCCAGTCCAGTACCAATAGCTAATAAAGGAGACATAAGTGGTGAAATCAACATTGCCCCGATAATCGTTGCTGTTGAGTTCATGTTCAATCCAATACTAGCAATGAATATTGCACATGTTAGGATTACAAGATTCTCAATATTTAGTTTACTGTCATTCGTAAGCTTTTTGATAAAAATATTGGTTAACATAATGGTCCTGCCTCCTTGTAATTTTAATTACTTATTGACTAACTGATAATAAGGTCCCGCCATTAAAAAATAGCGAGATGTATTAAGACTTGTTAGTTATGTATAGCCAACTATCTGGAAATTTTAACATATGGTACTTATTTTTTGCCCATTGCGTTTTATTAAGTTGATCGAAGAAAGGAGAAGATAAAGATTACGATAATTAATCAAAACTATTCTAAAAAGAATTATAAAAGGGCACCAATAAAGAAGGTTCACTTAAAGGTACTATTAGCTATTATCCTTGGACAGATGGCGTGTGGATATGCATTAGGTATTAGTGGAACCGCCCTCAGCGAAGCCCAAAATTATATCCATATTAATGACTTTTGGGTTGGCCTAATTGGAGCTGGTAGTTTACTGGGATTGATGGGGAGTGCCATTATAGGTAGAATTGCAGACCGTATTGGTCGGCGAAAAATGCTTATGATTGATATGTATGTATTTTCTCTTTTCTCCCTTCTTCAGCTGCTAACAATAAATCAATTGGCTTTATTTCTGATCTGCTTCTTTATTGGATTAATGATTGCTATTGATTACACTGTTGGTAATTCATTGTTAGTAGAGTGGCTGCCACTCAATGAAAGTGGAAAAAAACAGAGCCAATTGATAATCTATTGGACTATTGGTTTTATCTTCTCTTACATAGCCGGAATAACAATTCATGGCTTTGGTAGCCGCAATTGGCAAATTATTTTAGCTTCATCAGCCATTTTAGGCTTAGTGACTGCTGTTTTTCGTTCGGTTGCTAAACTACCAGCCTCGCCAAGTTGGTTAGCTAGTCAAGGTAAACATAAAAAGGCCCAGAAATTAATTCAAAAACATATTGGTAAAAAATGGGGACTTCCATCGAAATTCTTAAAGGCCATTTTAAAAAACCGTAAGAGCCGGAATTTTGATTGTCATTAAGAAACCAGTAGGCCTTTACCTCAAAATTCTGAAACATATTCTTATCACTTATTTTATTTTTCATGAAAGCACCTTCATTCGTAATCATCATGTTTATTCTATATGTATTTAAAAAGAATTATTTTTGTCATATACGTCGAGTATACAACTCTCCTGCGAATTTTCGATATTCTAACCGAATTAGCATAAATTCAATATTATTTTTGTTAACTCAATCCTTAGTACCAAACTGACCGATTCGTACATACCACAAACGCTACCATATCAAGGCTCACCTCTACTTCCACTACCCTAATCGACACGACCTGCCAAACTGGACAATCGTCTACTCGACTATCGAAATAGGACATAGAACACTCGACCCGCCAGCTTCAAATAGAAAAAGTGTACTATTTCCAATAGTTCAGAAGGGAAAAAGTATACTTTCAATCATCTATAAATGCCGTCAGATCGCGGTTTATTGGCTATTTTTTGTACGTTTCAGGACAGTAACGCTCTCAACATGCGTCGTCTGTGGGAACTGGTCCACTGGCTGAATTGGTTTTGTTACATGGTAGCCTTGGTCAGCAAAACGCTTGATATCACGAACTAAGGTAGCAGGATTACAACTGACGTAAATGACCTTCTTAGGGTCCATCTTACCAGTAGCTTCGATCAGACTTTCAGCAAGACCCTTCCGTGGTGGATCAACAATAACAACATCTGGTTTGAGGCCTGCTGCTTGCCACTTAGCAAATTGTTCTTCGGCCTTACCAACAACAAATTTGGCGTTCTTAATACCATTCCGTTTAGCATTATGTTTGGCGTCTTCAATCGCGGCTGGGACAATTTCCACTCCATAAACTTGCTTAGCATGTTTAGCTACTGCCAGGGAAATCGTGCCAATTCCACAATAGGCATCGATGACCGTTTGATTGCCGTCCAAGCCCGCATTGTCGATGGCTGTTTGGTAAAGGCGTTCAGTCTGTTGTGGATTAACTTGGTAGAAGGATAATGGTGAAATTGCAAAGTCAATCCCGAGGAGCTGATCATGAATTTCATCCGCGCCCCATAATGTTTTATTCTTATCGCCGAGCAAGCGGTTCGTTCGCTTATCATTGATGTTTTGCACAATACTTTTTACTTCTGGAACCCCTGCAACAATTCCGTCGACGATTTGCTTTTCCATTGGCAGCCGCTTCGTATTCGTGACTAAGACTACCATCATTTCATGGCTGTAGTATCCCCGTCGAACCATTACTGTGCGAATCACACCCTTACCAGTTTGCTCATCATATGGCGTAATATGGTATTGACGTAATAAGTCCCGGACAACCACAATTGCCTTATCGATTTCTGGATCTTGGATATAGAAATCTTCAATCGGTACTAAATTGTGGCTCCCCCGCTTGTAAAAACCGGTTTCTAATTGACCGCGGACCATTTTTACTGGTACTTGGGCCTTATTACGGTAATGATAAGGCTTTTCCATCCCCATCGTTGGCAAAACTTCAATCTCATCTAAGTGTGCTTTGGCCAATAATTCTTGAATTTGGTGTTGCTTGAATTTCAACTGGGCATCGTATTTCAAATGACCAAGCGGCGCGATTCCCGTTTGAATGTACTTTTTATCCTTAACATCAACACGGTCTGGACTCTTCGTCTGCCAGTCCATTACCCGTCCCCAAGCAAAGTGGCTGGTTACCTTGGTGATCTTTACCGTAATCTCTTCACCAGGAAGGGCATTAGGAACAAAGACGGGAAAATCATCAATCTTAACGACCCCATTGCCTTCGTAAGATAAATCCACTACCTTTACTGGATATTCTTCATTTTTATGTACTGGAATGTTTAGTTTCAAAGTTATTCCTCCATTAATTTCAACGTTACAAACTTCTCCTATTATAACAAAACAAACGGCCAACTTCCTCTTTGCGAAGCTGACCGTTTATTCTATTTCTTTTCGCGATCTTTATAATTGTCAATGCCATTCATAAAGTCTTCTTCGACCCGCTTAAAGTCAGCTGAAGTTGTAATCGCATCTTCGGGAATCTCATCCAAGTTAGCAATTACTTCTAGGTGCTGTTTAAGGTTATGGAATTTCATTGGCGCATCGCCACCGTATTCCCCGTCCAGGTTAACCATCAAGCGGTCATCCTTGTTTAGCGGAATAACTTCAATATCGGTTGCCTTAGCATAAATAATGCGCGGATCATCAAGGTGCTTTCCTTGAAGTGCCTTTGCCATTAAGCTGAGCATATCGATTACACTGCTTTTCTTTACGATGATCATCGTAAACTTTCCATCATCAAGTGATGCATCCGGCACAATTTGTTCAAAACCGCCGACCGAATTAGTCAAGGCAATCATAAACATGGAAGCACTGCCCCGGTATTCCTGATTATCATACTTGATTAGCATGTCGACTGGCTTAATCCGCGGCATTAACTCTGCTCCCTTGGCGAAGTATGCTGCGTAACCAAAGAGGGACTTCATTTGCGAAGGGACCTCATAGGTTAATTCAGTCATCGTTCCACCAGCAGCAATATTCATGAAGTAGTTTTCACTAGCCCGACCAATATCAATCTTAAATTTCTTATTTTTCTTTAAGATTAACTTAGCCGCAGCGATCGGATCATCACGAGGAATCCGTAATGCCCGTGCATAGTCATTAGTCGTCCCTGCTGGAATAATCGCTAATGTTGGTCGATGTTCTAAACCAGCAATTCCATTAACCACTTCATTCAGGGTACCGTCTCCACCAGCAGCGACAATCAAATCAAAACCGTCTTCAGCAGCACGGGTGGCTTCGTTCTTAGCTGAGTTGGGCGCAGGAGTAGTCGCAAAAGCACTAGTTTCATATCCAGCTTTCTCATAAATTGCGAGAATATCAACTAAATCACTTCGCAATGTTTCACGGCCTGAGGTAGGATTATAAATTATCCGAGCACGTTTTCGCACGGTCATCCCTCCCTACTCTATTTAGCCTTTAAAGACTTCATCAATAATTGTGTAACAACTTGTGGATTAGCCTTACCACGCGTTTGCTTCATGATTTGACCCATTAAGTAGCCGACAGCCCGGTCTTTACCATTCTTAAAGTCTTCAATTGATTGTTCGTTGTTATCAAGAACTTCATCAACGATTGGCTGTAGTTGCGCAGGATCTGATAATTGAACAAGACCGTGTTCCTTTGCGTAAGCATTTGGTTCTTCACCATCTAAGATTCCATTGAAGACCTTCTTAGCCATCTTAGAAGAAATAGTCCCATCTTCAATCAACTTCACCATGCCGGCAAGGTTAGCTGGAGTAAGCTTAGTATCTTGTAAGTCAACTTGCTTATCGTTCAAGTATGAGTTCACATCGTTCATTAAGTAGTTGGCTACCCGCTTAGGATCGCCACCGTCCTTAACAGCCTCTTCAAAGAAATCAGACATTTCCTTAGTCTGGGTAAGAACCATGGCATCGTAATCAGTTAAGCCAAGGTCCTTAACATAGTGCTCACGACGCTCACCAGGCATTTCTGGCATTTCGCTTTCAATTTCATTAATCCATTCATCACTAACATTTACTGGTGGCAAGTCTGGTTCTGGGAAGTAACGGTAATCATCAGAACCTTCCTTTGTCCGCATCAGAATAGTCTCACCAGTCGCTTCATCATACCGACGGGTTTCCTGACCAATGTGTCCACCAGCCATCAATACTTTTTGATGCCGTTTTTCTTCAAATGCGAGGGCCTTCCGAACATAGTTAAAGGAGTTGATGTTCTTCATTTCTGTCTTGGTTCCAAACTTGTCAGAACCGATTGGACGAATTGAGATGTTGGTATCAACCCGCATGGACCCTTCTTCCATCTTCACGTCAGAGATCCCTGTAAATTGGATGCGTTGACGCAATGCTTCCAGGTAAGCCACTGCTTCTTCAGGTGAGGCAATATCTGGCTTAGAAACAATTTCGATTAGCGGTGTTCCTTGCCGGTTCAAGTCAACGTATGAGTACTTACTGGTGTGAGTGTTCTTACCAGCATCTTCTTCAATGTGCATTTCTTTGATCCCGATCTTTTTCTTCTTACCGTTTACTTCAATTTCAATCCAACCGTCATGAGCAATTGGAGTATCTGATTGAGTAATCTGGTAGGCTTTCGGGTTATCAGGATAGAAGTAGTTCTTCCGATCAAAGTGCATGTGGTGGGCAATTTGAGCATGGAGAGCAAGCCCAGCCATGATTCCGTCGCGAACGACACCCTTATTTAAGCTTGGCAATACACCAGGGTAACCCCAGTCAATGACATTGGTGTTTGCGTTAGGCTGGTCACCGTATTCAACGGGGGATGGACTGTAAATCTTTGAATTAGTCTTTAATTCAACGTGGACTTCTAGACCGATTGTTGTTTGAAAGTTCATCTTAGTTTTGACCTCCTAACTTTGGTGTCTTCTTGTGGAAATCAGTTGTCTGTTCAAAGACATATCCAGTGTTATAAACTGTTTGTTCGTCAAATGCTTTTCCGATGATTTGCAGACCAACTGGCATGCCATTTTTAGCGGAGAAACCAGCAGGAATGGACATTGCAGGAAGGCCGGCCATATTAACGGGAACAGTCAATACATCGTTCATGTACATAGTTTGTGGATCGTCAATCTCCGCACCAATCTTAAATGCTGTTGAAGCACCAGTAGCACCAACAATTACATCATGATCCTTAAATACGTCTTCAAAATCTTGGGCAATAAGACGGCGAACTTTAGCGGCCTTATTAAAGTAAGCATCATAGAAACCAGCAGAGAGAGAGAATGTCCCTAACATAATCCGCCGCTTAACTTCTTCACCAAAACCTTCTGAACGGGAACGAACATAAACGTCTTCCAAGTTCTTAACATCAGCAGCTCGGAAACCATAACGAATACCATCGTAACGTTGGAGATTAGAAGATGCTTCAGATGAGGCTAAAATGTAGTAAGCAGGAACCCCATACTTGGTGTGTGGCAAACTCACTTCATCAACAATTGCGCCGAGGGATTCTAAGTGGTCCAAAGCAGCCTTGATTACTTCTTGAACATCTTCATCTAAGCCATCAAAGTATTCCTTTGGCACAGCAATCCGCAAGCCCTTAACATTCGTATTTTCGTTTAATTGAGCTGCCCAGTCTGGAACTTCTTTAAGGGAGGATGTCATATCCCGTTCATCATTTCCACTGATGAGGGCGGTCAACAAGGCATTATCCTTAACATTTTGAGTCAACCAACCAACTTGGTCAAAACTTGAACCAAAGGCAATGATTCCCCACCGGGATACACGACCGTATGTTGGCTTCATCCCAACAACACCGTTAAATGAGGCTGGCATCCGAATAGAACCACCAGTATCAGTACCAAGCGCACCTAAAACATCCCCGGCCGCAACAGCAGCAGCAGAACCACCAGAAGAACCACCAGGAACCCGTGTAAGATCCCATGGGTTATGAGTTGTAAAGAATGCTGAATTTTCAGTAGATGACCCCATGGCAAATTCATCAAGGTTAGTCTTACCAACGTTGATGTAATCAGCGGCATTTAACTTTTCAACCACTGTCGCATCATATACAGGGTTAAAGTTTTCAAGCATCTCAGAAGCAGCAGTAGTTGTGAGACCCTTAGTTAAGATATTATCCTTAACTGCCAGCGGAACCCCTGCGGTTAATTGATCAGCACTAATGCCCTTTGCATCAATCTCAGCTGCCCGCTTCAGTGCTTGGTCTTCATTTAAGCTGATGAAGGCTTTAACTTGGTCTTCGTTACCCTTAATGTGGTCAAAAGTTTCCTTTGTTAATTCAGTTGCACTGATTTTCTTATTTACCAAGTCATCGTGCAATTGACTCAAGCTTGTTTGGTAAAAATCCATTATTCGCCGTCCTCACTTTCGTCAAGAATTGCTGGAACCTTGATGTAGCCACCATCAGTTTCAGGAGCATTGTTAAGCAAGGCTTCTTGTTCTTCTTTAGAACTCTTAATTGCCTTATCTTCACGCATTACATTTACCCGATCGGTTGCTGATGTCATTGGTTCAACGCCATCGGTATCAACCGCTTCGAGGTCTTCAAACATATCAATAATGTTTCCTAGTTGAGTGGTAAACTTACCAAGTTCATCCTTAGGGAACTCAAGCTTAGCAAGTTCAGCAACGTGTTCTACTTGTTGCTCAGTGATTTTACTGGCCATTCTCTCTACCTCTTTTCCAGTAATTTAAAATCTACATATACATTTAACAATTTTAGCACAGAATAGGCTCCTATTTCATCCATGTAGAAATAAAAAAGGAGTTATCGGTTCGCATTTTCTAGTAACGAATCGATATTCTCCTTTTTCACCTTTAATAAGAATCAAAAATATGCGACTGGAAGTTATCAGAACCAGCATTCCGATAAACAACCGCTTGAATTTCTGAATCAGATTGAATCTTAATATCAATCGGAATCCCATTAGGCAGGTACTTCTTAGCTGCCCGGGTAATATATTGGGTAAAACTAGTAATTTCACTTTGACTATAGAACTGAGTAGTAACGGTAATGTGCATCCCCGACAAAGTTCCATTTTCATATTGTGCTTGTGCTGTAACTCCGCTCAAGTTAGGGAAGAAACTTTGAATCTGACTCTTAAAGTTTGAGAAACTATCGTCATCAGTTTGATCAGAACTATTAGTTGTTGATGCACTAGCCTTTGGAAGGACTACATTCTTGTAATTTAACTTCCGCCAGCTACTAATTGTATTACCACTATTCTTGCTATAGGCAAAGAATGTACCACCAACTAAACTATCATCTGGTGCTTGTTTGTATAGTGCAATCACGATTGGAACATTTCCAACGCCAGGCTTTTTCCGCACTCGTTGAAGTACCTTTTGTGCCGCGATTTCACCTTGCCGACGAACCTCACTATCACTAATCTTCTTAGTTAAAGTTGGTCCTCCTGTCTTAGTTTGGTAATTATATTCGGAATTTATTCCAATCCCAATCGTAATCCCCCGCAATTTCATGGAATTACCACTTTCTTGCATATAATCTTGTTCTTCAATTTGTTGAATATAGACTGGGTTAGGATTACTCTTCTTTCCTTGAGCAGGGTTTAGCCCTTCAGGATTACTCTTTGTTTTTCTACCAAGCCAGTTTTCAATCGTCCCACTACTAAGGTATTGACCTTCTTGGAAAATATAGCTTTTTGTTGAAAAGACCCGTTTTGAAACCTGAGTCAAACCACTTTCAAAGCTTTTAAGGTTATATTGATTATCATTTTGTGAGACATTTATCCCCCGAGCTTTACTTGTTCGGTAACGACCATTTTTAATCACACCTTGATAAGTACCATTACTTGAACCAGTCGTTGAATAGTTTTTCGATGACGACTTTCCGCCAAAACCACATGATGCAAGCAAGACAGTACACATCAAAACGGCAGCACTAACGGCTATTTTTTTTGCCTTTCGCTTCACGATTTACTGTTCCTCCTTCATTGCTTGGCTGAATTGCTGTTCATTCCATACATCAATACCCAAGTCTTGAGCTTTTGTCAGCTTACTACCAGCGTCAGCTCCAGCAATGACAATATCTGTTTTCTTTGAGACGCTTCCGGTTACCTTAGCTCCGTGGTTTTCAAGCCATGATTTTGCTTCCCCACGAGTCATTTCAGTTAGCTTACCAGTCAGTACTACTCGCCGACCATTCCATTCGCTATCAGGATTAGCATTTAACCGTGAGCCAAGATAAGCAAAGTTTACCCCAACTTCTCGCAGTTCGTCAATTAATTTAACAACCTGTTGATTAGCAAAATAAGTTACGATACTTTCGCCAATTGTTGGCCCAATTCCACTAATCGCAGAAATTTCATCGGCATCGGCCTTCATTAAGCTATCAAGGTCTCCGAAATGTTCCATGATAATTCGAGCAGCCTTTGCACCTACATGACGAATTCCAAGACCAAATAATAAGCGCTCGACAGAATTATTACGACTATTATCGATCGATGTCAATAGGTTAGCGGTCGATTTCTCGCCAAATTTATCTAAAGTTAATAATTGGTCATGATTAAGTCGATATAAACCAGCAACATCATGAATCAATTCTTTATCCCATAGCTGTTCAATAATTCTAGGACCAAGCCCATCAATATTCATGGCATTCCGGGAAGCGAAATGTGCTAAACCTTCTTTAATTTGCGCTGGACACATTGGATTAATACAGCGTAACGCAACTTCACCATCAAGATGAACTAATTCCGAGCCACAGACCGGACACTTCGTTGGAATCTCATATTCAACAGAATCATCAGGACGCTTAGTTAGGTCTACTTTTGAAATTTCAGGAATAATGTCACCCGCTTTATGCAGGTAAACAGTATCACCAATCCGAATATCTTTCTCACGCAAGTAATCAGGATTATGCAAAGAAGCTCGACTAACTGTTGTACCCGCTAATTGAACAGGGTCCATAACTGCTGTTGGTGTTACATTACCGGTCCGTCCGACAGTCCAGACAATATCACGGACAATCGTTGCTTGCTCTTCGGGAGGGAATTTATAAGCAATTTCCCAGCGCGGCACCTTAACTGTATTCCCAAGGGCAACTTCCGTATCAAGGTCATTTACTTTTTCAACAATTCCATCGATCCCGTAAGTGAGCTTGTCTCGTTGAGCTGTATATTCTTCAATATACTTCTCAATTTCATCACGGTTATGAACAACCCGATTATTAGGATTAACATTAAAACCTAATTCTCGCATACGATCAAGTGCTTCCGCTTGGGTCTTTACCCCCAACTTTTGATATTCAGGAACATAATATATAAATGTATCTAGTTCACGTTGCGCCGTTACTTTCGGATCTAATTGCCGCAAACTTCCGGCTGCTGCATTCCGGGGATTAGCAAAAACCGGCAATCCTTCTGCTTCGCGTTTAGCATTTAACTTTGCAAAAGCCGCTTTTGGCATATAACATTCGCCCCGAACCTCGATCGATAATGGTTCTGGCAATTCTGCGGGAACTGACTTGATAGTTCGGACATTAGCAGTAACATCTTCACCAATCGTTCCATTGCCACGCGTAGAACCTTGAACTAACTTTCCATTCTCGTAAACAAGTGAAAGAGAAAGGCCATCGATTTTTAGTTCGAGATTATATTCGGGCTCAACTTCGACATTCCGATTTTCCTGTTGTCGTTGGTTAAAGTCCATCAATTCTTCAATCGAAAAGACATCCCCCATCGATAACATCGGAATTTCGTGCCGAACTTTTGTTAATTGGCTTTCTGTTGCTCCTCCTACTCGTTGGGTTGGCGAATCAGCAGAGACTAATTGGGGAAATTGTTCTTCCAGCTGTACTAATCGCTGATAAGCACGATCATACACATGATCCTCTACAGTTGGATTGTCTTGTTCATAATATTCTTTTCCCCACTTAGTCAATTTTGCTCGTAATGGCTTAATCTCATCTTGAGCTTCTTGAAGGGTTAATTCTTTTACTGGCGTCTGTTTTTCACTCATCTCATCCGCCTCATTTCGTTATTTTTGTACTTTCGTAATTGGGGCAAAACTTGCCAATAAGCGCTTTACACCCTGACTTGGAAAGGCAATATCTAATTCCATATCATTACCACTACCGTTAACTTTGACCACTGTTCCTTGGCCCCACTTTTTGTGTTCAACTTTATCGCCCGTTTTCCAGCCAACTTTATCGGCCCCAGTTCCGGTGTTAGTAATTGGTTTAACCCGCTTGCCAGCACTGCGATATGTCCGCTTTTGCTGATCACGGTAGGTAGTAGCGGTTGCGGCAGCACGATCAAATGGCAGTTTACTATCTTTAATGCTATTACCTGATGGGCTATTTTCAAACTGTAATAACTCAGAATCAATTTCTTCTACAAATCGTGATGGTTGGTTACGCTGGATACGACCATAAAGTAAACGTGAAAAGGCATTAGTAAGATAAAGCTTTTTCTTTGCCCGTGTAATTCCAACATAGGCTAAGCGACGTTCTTCTTCCAATTCATCATCTTCCATTAAAGCTCGCGATAATGGGAAAATACCTTCTTCCATTCCCACAAGGAAAACAACTGGAAATTCAAGTCCCTTAGCTGCATGTAATGTCATTAAAGTTACAGCCGGTGCTTGTTCATCAACATCATCTTGATCTGAGACAAGGGCCAAATCAGCTAAAAAGTTAATAATTTTTTGCAAGTTAGGATCATCATCATCTTTATGCTGCTCATCATATTCTTGTGTAACCGACTTAAATTCATCAAGGTTTTCACGACGAGCTTGTGCTTCAAGACTTCGATCATCACTTAGCATCTTATTGTAGCCACTTAACTCTAAAATCTGTTCAGTTAAATCAGTTAACGTGAGATATTCTGCCTGTTTAGTCAAGTTAGCCATTAATTGACCAAATTCATCAATTTTATTTCGTGTTCGTGCAGTAATTTCACTAGCAGTATCAACATTTTGAGCTGCCTTTAATAATGTCCAGCCATTTTCATTAGCAAAATTGCGAAGATGTTCCACACTAGTTAAACCAATTCCTCGTTTGGGCGTATTAACAACTCGTTCAAAGCTCATTGAATCGGCAGGATTAACGATTAAGGTCAAATATGCTAAAATATCACGAATTTCTCGCCGGTCATAGAATTTATGGCCACCAACCATCGTATAGGGAATACTACTCTTCAAGAAAGTTTCTTCAACCATCCGTGATTGCGCATTAGTCCGATAAAGGATCGCAAAGTCATTAAAGTGATATCCATGCTTTTCTTGTTCTTCTTTAATCTTCGAAACAATAAACTGCGCTTCATCATGTTCATTTTGCGCGCGGTAATACGAAATTTTGTCCCCTTGACCATTTTCTGTCCACAGATTCTTCTTTTTTCGATAAAGGTTATTAGCAATAACTTCATTTGCCGCATTTAAAATTGTTTGCGTTGATCGATAGTTTTGCTCAAGCATTACCGTCTTAGCTTGGGGATAATCATGTTCAAAATTCAAAATATTGTTCATATTAGCTCCACGCCAACCATAAATACTCTGATCTGCATCCCCTACCACACACAAATTTTGGTACTTTTGCGCTAATAGATTAACTAACCGGTATTGGGCATCGTTTGTATCCTGATACTCGTCAACATGGATATAGTGGAACTTGTCTTGATAAAATTCAAGCGTCTCTTGGTCACTTTCCAATAACTCAATCGTCTTCATGATCAAGTCATCAAAATCTAATGCTTGGTTAGCTTCTAGCTCCTGTTGATAAAGCTTATAAGCACGCGCAACCATGTTTTCAAACATACTATTAGCTTCTTTGCTATAGTCATCTGGTGTCAATAAAGCATTTTTAGCATTAGAAATCGCGCTTAAGATACTGCGGGGATCAAATTTTTTAGTATCAATATTTAATTCTGCGCAAATCCGCTTCATTAATGTCCGTTGCTCACTTGTATCCGCAATCGTAAAGGCGCGATTATAGCCGATTTTTTCAATATCACGACGAAGGATTCGAACACATAATGCGTGAAAAGTCGATACCCAAATCTCATTAGCACTTTCACCAAGCAATTTACCGACCCGTTCTTTCATTTCGCGCGCAGCCTTGTTGGTAAACGTAATCGCTAAAATATTCCATGGTAATACACCATTTTCTTCAATTAAGTAAGCAACCCGGTGTGTAAGAACCCGTGTTTTTCCTGATCCAGCACCGGCCATTACTAATAATGGTCCCTCTGTAGTTAATACTGCTTCGGATTGCTTATCATTCATTCCTTCTAATAATGCTTGCCCGTTATTCACGCTGTTCCATCCTCTCTAAATTTTCATCGGCTAATATTATACCAAATTAGGATCTCATTTGGTGCTAAAATCGAACATATGTTAGGAAAAATAAAGAGACTGCGATTTCATCCCCAGTCCCTCGTAATCTTGTACGCTTAATTTATAATTTCGTGATCAAGCTTGGTCGTTCCAAACTTCAGTATCGTCAACCTGATTCTTTAAGGCTGCTAAGTTATCGCCGCCAGTTACCCAGACAAAGCCTAGAATTGCTTGATCGTCATCCCCAACATCATTAAAGAACCTAAATTGCCAGTTATTCTTCAGCAACCATTGCCGTTGAATTGCCCGTGATTGATAATTGCGAACGACCATCAACAAACCAATTTGTAATGGTGTAATAACGTGTAGGGGCATTCCCACAGCGCTTCTTAATTGTTCTTCATACTGGTCAACATTTGCTGTGACATCATAAATATTAGCAATCGACGTTAACCCTGGTTCAATATTCTTTACATAAAGGGTACCAGTAGAAGTAACATAAAAGTTAACCGAAAATACACCCCGATACTCCAGAGATGCTGCAACACTTTTTACAATCCGCTGCATCTCTTTTAACATATCATCGTGAATATTTGCCGGTGTCGCAACAGAAATCAAATGGCGCTTGTCATTGTAATGAAGCTGAGCAAGGGGAAAAATCTCTGTATCTTTTCCATCAGTTGCCGCTGTCATCGTATATTCATTTGTATGTTCAATCCACGATTCTAGTAAATATGTACCAGTATCAATAAAATCAGCGGCGCGAGTAATATCCGATTGGCGCTCAATCAGCATTGAATTTTCCCCAATTCCTCGTTGAATGGGTTTTAACAGCGCAGGATAGCCAATGGAATCAATTGATTGGTAAACATCATCTAAACTAACCACCGTCACATATGGAGCAATATTAATATTTACTTGATCTAAGAAAGCCCGTTCCATTAACCGGTCTTGAACAATTTCAAGAGCATTAATCCCCTGGGGAATCACCGCATATTGACTCAAAAAGTGCAGGACGCGAGAATCGACATTAGGGGTTTGATAAATAATTGCATCACACGCTTCTCCAAACTGAGTTAGTTTTGCCCGATCGTTCATTGCCCCTACAATTGTAAAGTCAGCCATTTTAGTTACTGATGGCTGAGAACGATCCACATACACCCCAACATTAAAGCCTGCCTTTTTCGCTGCCGCAATAAGTGCAGCCCCATTGCGATTAATTCCAATAATTCCTAAAGTACTACCTGGATAAATAGCATCTCTGCCCATTTTATCACTTCCCTTATTAGTCTTTTACGAATTCAACTTTATTATCACTCAATGATTGAATTTGTGCCAATGATTCGACACGAATTCCACGTTCTTTTAGTTCACCAGCTCCAGGTTGAAAGCTCTTTTCAATAACTATTCCTGCACCAGCTACTTGAACCCCTGCTTGATCGGCAATTTCTAATAAACCTTCTACCGCTTGACCATTAGCCAAGAAATCATCAATCATTAAAATTTTATCGTCAGCATCTACATACTTTTTAGAAATTGAAATCCGATTGGTTGTTTTCTTAGTATATGAATATACATCAGCAGTATACATATTTTGGTTAAGAGTAAGGCTCTTATGCTTACGAGCAAAAATAACTGGAAGATTCATTTTTAACCCAGTCATTACAGCTGGCGCAATTCCTGATGATTCAACTGTCCAAATTTTAGTAATACCTTCATTAGCGAAAAGTTTGGCAAATTCTTGACCGATATGCAACATTAATTGAGGATCAACTTGATGGTTCAAAAAAGCATCCACTTTTAAAACATTACCTGGTAAAACAGTCCCATATTCCTTAATTTTTTCTTCTAGCTCTTTCATTTTCGTACCCCTCTATATTACTTATCATAATTATATAATTTATATGCCTTAATCACAGAAATTAATTTTTGTGCATAATCAGGATCAGTCGCATAACCTGCTTCTTGCAATCCCCGAGCTGCTTCTTGATAATTAGTCGCCTGAACAACTCGATCATAATTTTGTTGATTGGTGTCTGTCCCATTTAACATCAAGCGCGTATGGTCTTTAATAGAATCACTCCAACTATCATAAACGCGGAATCGTCCCTTAGTAACAATCCACTTACCATTAATATATTCTTTAGTTGTCATTACTCGTGAATTTGTTCCCGTTCCCTTAATTCCAAATAAATTATGGTATTGTGATGCTAACTGACTCGTTCCCCATTGAGATTCAAGAATCGCTTGGGCAATCGTAATTGATGCATAGACATGATAAGTATTTTGCATTGCCTGGGCTTCAGGAGCAACTTGCTGAATAAATAATTGCTTCGCTCGACGATCCTTTTCCCGTGCCTCTTGTTCAATTCGTTGCTGATTCCAGATTCGGTAAAAATGGTGCCCAACGTAAACACCCAAAAAAATAACAATAACAGCAAGAATACTAATAATCCAATTTCTACCCGTATGGCGGTTTTTGCTTCTCCGCTTCCGTTTTGCCACAAGCCTAGCCTCCTCATTTCTACTAGTTATTAATTGTAGCAAAATCCATCTCGTTTGGGTTAATTTATCGTAATATTTTTAGAAGAAGTTAAAAAAGCGCAGCTGAAAAATTATTTTCCAGTTGCGCTTGTTGCTACTAGCATTAAATATTAATGGAATTGCATTCCACCATCAACAATAATTGTCTGTCCAGTAACATAATTTGAATCAGGACCAGCTAAGAAACTTACCACATTAGCAACATCTTCTGGTTCAGAAAGACGCTTCATTGCAATGTTCTTAGCAAAAGTTTCCATTCCCCATTCATCACTCTTACCAGCGTTTTGACCAACTTGATGTGCAATATCATACATCATCGGCGTCTTAACAATTCCTGGTGCAAAAGCATTTACCGTAATATCTTCAGTTGCCAAATCTTGGGCTACTACCTGCGTAATGCCTCGAATAGCAAATTTTGTCCCAGAATAAAGTGCAAGATTAGGATTACCAACAACACCAGCTTGAGATGTAGCATTGATAATCTTACCACCATGACCAAGCTCCTTAAATGCCTTGTGGGCAGCTTGAATTCCCCATAAAACCCCAGCAACATTTACGCCATATACTTTTTCAAATTGTTCAGGTGTAATTGAATCAATTGGGGTAGTAGGACCTAATCCAGCATTATTAACGATTACATTAAGATCTCCAAAATGTTCGACTGTCTTCTCAACAGCTGTAAACACTTCTTCTCTATTTGCTACATCGGCTACAAGTGGTAATGCTTCCCCACCATTATTAGTCAGTTCATCAGCAACTTGTTGGAGCTTTGCCTCGTTTAATGCTACAAGAGCAACTGCAAAACCATCCTTAACCAATCTTTCTACAATTGCCTTACCAATTCCTTGGCTTGCTCCAGTTACTAATGCTACCTTTTTAGTCATTAGTAATCCCTCCTTTATATTAGTTATCATTTATTATACCGTATATTAAATTCCGTTTAAATATAAAAAAGACACCAGCAAAATACTGATGTCTCTGGAAGCGATAATCGAAATATTAACGCTTACTGAATTGAGCAGCCTTACGAGCTTTCTTAAGACCTGGCTTACGACGTTCCTTCATACGAGGGTCACGAGTTAAGAGACCAGCCTTCTTTAAAGCGTCACGGAAGTCTGGATCAACAGCGAGAAGTGCACGGGCGATACCGTGACGTACTGCACCTGCTTGACCAGAGAATCCACCACCATTAACGTTAGCTAAAACGTCGTATTGACCTTCTGTTTTAGTAACAGCAAATGGTTGGTTAACGATAGCACGTAAGTTGGCAAATGGAATGTAGTCTTCAATTGCCTTGCCGTTCATCGTAATCTTACCTGAACCTGGTACTAAGCGAACACGTGCGGTTGCATCCTTACGCCGACCAGTACCACTGTATTGTACTTGTTGAGCCAATTCCATTCCCTCCTTAGATTAAGTTAGTAATGTCTAAAACTTCTGGGTTTTGTGCAGCATGTTTGTGGTCTTCACCAGCATAAACATGTAACTTCAAACCTTGCTTGTGGCCAAGAGAGTTATGTGGAAGCATACCCTTGATAGCAGTTTCCAATAACTTCTCTGGTTCCTTTGCAAGGAAGTCACCAGCAGTCCGTTGCTTCAAACCACCAGGGTAGTTTGAGTGACGGTAGTACATCTTTTGAGATGCTTTCTTACCAGTTAACTTAACTTGCGCAGCGTTGATAACGATAACGTAATCACCAGTATCAACGTGTGGAGTAAATGTTGGTTTGTTCTTACCGCGCAAAATTGATGCTACTGCAGATGCTAAACGACCCATTGGGACATTCTTGGCATCGACAACGTACCATTTGCGTTCAACTTCACCAGGTTTTGCGATGTATGTCGTTCTCACGATTAAGTCCTCCAATTTTGTTTTTCTTTTACATATAATAGTGTACCGAGTTATTAGATGGAAAAGAAATACCAATGGCTAGTATACCTTCTTCTAGTACTTTCGTCAATCCTTTTCATCATTTGTTCCATAATCTACATTAACTAAATACAAACCACTCGCTGGAGCCGTCATCCGTGCTAATGTCCGATCCTTTGCTTCAAGGACTCGCGACACGTCATCTACTGGCCGCTGATTGCTCCCGATTTCTAAGAGAAAAGCAACCATTATGCGGACTTGATTATAGAGAAAACCATTACCAGTAAAATCAAAGACAACCTCATTTCTTAGTTCGTCTCGTCTAATTGTGATATTCTCAATCGTCCGAACATTGCTTTTTGCTTGACTCCCCGATGCAACAAAACTTGTAAAGTCATGAGTTCCAACCAAATCAATAGCTGCTTTTCTCATCTTTTCTAAGTTAAGGGGATATTTAAAATGAGAAGTATAGTTGCGTTTGAATGGGTTCACAAATTCTCCCTGATCAACTCGATAACGATAAGTCTTACGATGAGCACTGTATCGCGCATGGAAATCATTATCCACTAATTCGGCCTTCTTAATTAAAATATCCAGTGGCAAAATGCTATTGAGGGCCTTTCTCATAGATTCATTACTTAAATGATAGGGAATATCAAAGTGCGCAACCTGATTAAGAGCATGCACCCCTGCATCTGTTCTTCCTGAGCCGATAACGGAAATAGCAGGAGTTGGGTGCTTAGCAATTTTATTTACTGCATTCTTTAGTGTTTGTTCAACTGTCCGCTTATTTGGTTGAATTTGAAAACCGGAAAAATTGGTTCCATCATAAGCAAAGGTTATTTTATAACGATACATTGTTTACTTCCTTATATTAATTTAGAAAAATATTCGAATACAAACTAGACCAACTGTCACAATCAATAGCGCCAAGCCAGCCCAAACATCATTTTTATGCCAAACTAATTGACGATAATGAGTCCGTGGTGCATTAGGATCATACCCTCGTGCTTCCATTGCCGTTGCTAGTTCTTCAGCGCGCTTAAACGAGTTGACAAACAATGGGATAAGAATCGGAACTAGATGTTTAATCCGTGTCAAAAGATTTCCAGCGTTAAAATTAATCCCGCGGGCCCGCTGAGCTTTCATAATTTTATTAGTTTCATCCATAATAGTTGGAACAAAGCGCAACGCAATGGAAAGCATTAACGTAATCTGGTTGACAGGAACTTTAATCACTTGTAATGGTTTCATTAACCATGCCAAGGCATCTGCAATTTGAAAAGTTTGCGTAGTGGCAGTTAAGACAGTTGAGGCAGTAATAATCACAATAAAACGATAGAAAATAATCAATGAATTAATAAGACCGTCACGGGTTATTGCCATAATTCCCCAATGCCAATACATCTTTCCGCCACTACTAAATAAAATTTGAAACGCTACTGTTATCAAAATAATTAAAAATAACGGCTTAATTCCTTGCCAATACTGTCTTAATCCAACATTACTTAACTTAATTGCCGCAAGGAGCGCTAATAAAAGCCATATAGCAGCTAAAAAATTATTCACGAAGAAAATTAAAATAACGTAAATAATACACATGATTAGTTTTATTCGTGGATCAAGACGATGGAGGATCGATTTTACTGGTACATAACTACCAAATACGATTTTACTATTCATTTTCTTTTTCTCCTCATCGCTTCTGCTATTTCATCTGCTAACACATCAAGCGTAAGCGGTTCTGTATTTTTTAAGGTGATCCCATCTTTACTAAGGAATTGGGCAACTTCGACGGAAACAGGCAGCGTCAATGATAGTTTTTTTAATCGTTGAGCATCCCTAAATAATTGCTGAGGAGTCGTATCCGCAACAACCCGCCCATTACTCATTGCAATTACGTGATTAGCATAGTAGGCTACCTGCTCCATTTGGTGAGTAACCATTATAATCGTTGTTCCCTTCTCGTTAAGATCTTTAATAAGTTTAAGTAAATCATTAGTTGCTTGAGTATCCAGTCCCGCTGTTGGTTCATCAAGAATTAAAATTTTGGGATTCATTGCTAAAACGCCAGCAATCGCTACTCGCCTCATCTGTCCTCCAGAAAGCGCAAAAGGGGAGTGTGATTTTAATTCTAAAGGCAAATCCACCATTTTTAATGCTTCGTCAACTGCTTTTTCAATTCTTTTTGCAGACCACCCTAAATTATGAGGCCCAAAAGCAATATCCTCCGCAACGGTTTCTGCAAATAGTTGCTGTTCAGGAAATTGGAATACAAAACCGACTTGGTGGTGGATTTTACTTAAATATTCAGCTTTTATCGTTGCATTAATTTCTAAACCTGCTACATTAAGTTCCCCACTACTAGGTTTTATTAATCCATCAATTAATGAAACCAATGTTGATTTTCCACTTCCGGTTTGTCCAATAATGGCAACAAATTCCTGCTCATGAATTGTTAATGAAACATTATGTAAGGCTTCATTAGTAGAATTAGGATATGTATAGTGGAGTTTTTTTACTGTAATTGCTGCTTTAGCCAATTTTTTAGCTCCTCTAAATTTAAATATCTATTTGGAATATTAATTCCTCGTTCAACCAATAATTTCTGCAGTTGCTGACTCGCAGGAACTCCTACTCCAATTTCAAGTAATAATTCTTTATCTTTAAGAATTTCGGATGGAGTACCTTGCTTTACAACTTGCGAATCATTTAATACAACTATTTTATCCGCTAGCTCAATTTCTTTAAGATCATGCGTAATCGAAATAATTGAAATATTATATTCATTTTTTAATCTTCGCAATAAAGACAAAATTTCTTGCCGTGCTAAAGGATCAAGCATACTAGTGGCCTCATCAAGGATTATTATCTTAGGCATTAATGCAAGGATTCCTGCAAGTGCTACCCGTTGCTTTTGTCCTCCTGAGAGATTAATAGGAGCTGTGTTTTTATAATCACTCATTCCCACCATCGTTAAAGCTTTATCAATCTTTTCCTCCATTTCATTTCGGGCTACTTGTCGGTTTTCAAGTCCGAATGCAACATCGTCAGCAACAGTTGCTCCAACAAATTGATTTTCAGGGTTTTGAAAAACGAATCCAATTTGCTGGTGAATCTGACCTAAAGAACTTTCGTTAACTTGAATTCCGTCAACTTCAATCGATCCCGCAGTAGGACTGAGTAATCCATCAATTAATCGGGCTAATGTACTCTTTCCGCTACCATTATGACCAATAATTGCTGTCCAAGAAAATGGTTCAAAATCTAGATTGATATTGTTTAAAACGGGGTATTTACTGTCTGGATATGTAAATACAAGCTTTCGAATTTTTATTCCAGTCACAGTATTTCCTCTTTTCAATTTTAGTTAATAAGTATATTTTAGCAAAGTCCACAGAATTATCTATCAAAATTAAATTTAAAATAAAAAATCACTTACCATTGAAGTGCGCGAGGGTTTCCCGCATTCAAGCTAGACTAGGGTTTCCCCACCATCGTAACGCTCTATACTATCAATGATAGTGATTCTTTATTACGTATTTAGTTTATGTGAACGAATTAATTAGTCCACTAATTCAAGAATAACCATTGGTGCACCGTCACCACGACGAGGCATAGTCTTCAAGATGCGTGTGTAACCACCGTTACGATCTGCATACTTTGGAGCAAGTTCTTCAAAAAGGTTTTGAAGAGCAGATTGTACACGAATATCATCGCCATCTTCCTTAACATCAGCAACAACATTACGTACAAAAGCGGCAGCCTTACGACGAGAAGCTAAATCACCATGCTTAGCAAGCGTAATCATCTTATCAGCAGTCTTACGAACTTCCTTAGCACGTGCTTCAGTAGTGGTAATACGACCATTAACGATTAAATCTGTAGTTAAATCACGTAATAAAGCCTTACGTTGTGAACTTGTACGTCCTAATTTACGGTAACTCATAAAGTGGTTCCCTCCTTTGCAATTGGTATACTAATTAGTCGTCTTGGCGAAATGAAACACCAAGATCATTTAATTTAAGTTTAATTTCTTCTAACGACTTTTGTCCTAAGTTCCGAACCTTCATCATATCAGACACTGTTCGATCAGTTAATTCCTTAACAGTATTGATACCAGCTCGCTTCAAACAATTGTAAGAACGTACAGAGAGATCAAGCTCTTCAATAGTCATTTCAAGCATTTTCTCTTTGTGTGTTTCTTCTTTTTCAACCATCACTTGAGCATTTTGAGCTGTTTCTGTTAAATCGACAAACATAGCTAAGTGTTCAGTCAAAATCTTCGCACCTAGACTAACTGCTTCAGTTGGTGTTAATGAACCATCAGTCCAAACATCCAGCGTCAACTTATCATAATCGTTACGCTGACCAACCCGTGCATTTTCAACAGTGTAATTTACACGTTCAATTGGGGTATAGATGGAATCAATCGGTAAAACACCAATTGCTAAATCATCCATCCGGGCCTTATTATCGTTAGCAGAAAGGTAACCGCGACCCTTATCAGCAGTTAACTTGATGTGTAATTCTGCGCCATCAGCAACAGTTGCAATATGCAGATCAGGATTTAAGATTGTAACTTCATTATCACCCTGGATATCACTTGCAGTTACTTCAGCAGGTCCTTTAACATCTAATTCAAGATTCTTTTGATCCTCTGAATCAAGCTTCAAAGAAACTTTCTTTAGATTTAGGATAATCTGCGTAACATCCTCAGTTACACCTTCAACAGTGCTAAATTCATGTAAAACACCATCAATTTGCATACTCGTAATCGCTGCACCTGGCAAAGATGCAATTAATACACGTCTTAACGAGTTACCGAGAGTGGTTCCATAACCGCGCTCAAGTGGTTCTACGACAAATTTACCGTAGTTATCTGTTTCTTCAACTTTGTGAATATTTGGCTTTTCAAATTCGATCATTCTATCCTTGTACCCCTTTCAAAACGTGGTTCGTATTTGAGACAAAAAGGCAATTGATGGAAATAATTGTCTCCAGCAATGTCAATTAAACACGACGACGCTTTGGAGGACGAGAACCATTGTGAGGAACAGGTGTTACATCACGAATAGCAGTAACTTCCAATCCAGTTGCTTGAAGTGCACGGATAGCAGCTTCACGACCTGAACCTGGGCCCTTAACTTCAACTTCAACAGTCTTCATACCATGTTCCATAGCTTGCTTAGCAGCAGCTTCTGAAGCCATTTGAGCAGCAAATGGAGTGGACTTCCGACTTCCCTTAAAGCCTAAAACACCAGCTGAGGACCATGCTACAGCGTTACCTTGAACGTCAGTAATCATGATCAAAGTGTTATTAAATGTTGAGTGAATGTGTGCAACACCAGTTTCAACATTCTTTTTTGCACGACGCTTACGCGTACCTTTTTTGGTTGCCATATCTAGTACTAACCTCCTTTTTTATAAAGTTAAATTACTTCTTCTTATTAGCGATAGCTACAGCCTTACCCTTACGAGTACGAGCATTGTTCTTAGTATGTTGACCACGAACAGGTAGGCCACGACGGTGACGCATACCACGGTATGATCCAATTTCTTGAAGACGCTTGATGTTCATTGAAACTTCACGCCGTAAATCACCTTCAACTTGAATTTGATCTACTTGAGCACGAATCTTTTCTTCTTGATCTGGAGTCAAATCACGAACACGGATATCTTCTGATACACCAGCATTTTCAAGAATCTTCTTAGCAGTAGAATCACCAATACCAAAAATATATGTTAAGCCGATTACGATTCGCTTGTCACGAGGTAAATCGACACCTGCAATACGAGCCATGAGCTACACCTCCATTTCTCTATAAAATAAATTACTTACCTTGACGTTGCTTATGCTTTGGGTTAGCAGAGCAAATAACCATAACACGACCATTACGCTTAACGATCTTGCAGTGCTCACACATCTTTTTAACAGATGGTCTTACTTTCATTCTAAAATCCTCCTATTGAGAGTAAATGATCAATAACTACTTGAACCGGAAAGTAATCCGACCCTTTGTAAGGTCATATGGAGACATTTCTACTTTAACACGGTCTCCTGGTAAAATTTTAATGTAGTGCATCCGAATTTTGCCAGAAACATGTGCTAAAATTTCTGCTCCATTTTCCAATTCAACTTTAAACATTGCATTAGGCAAAGTTTCAGTTACTTTACCTTCTACTTCAATTACATCGGCTTTTGCCACGAAATAGTACCTCCTTACCTATTCTAGATATTACGTAAAAATGGTGGAAAGTATAAAACTTCCCACTACTCAGATAGATAAACCTTGCATAGTTTAGCATATGTTTACAAACTTCGCAAGAGATAACTATTATCTAGTTTAGGTTTGTTAATACTTTCTTGATATCTTCGTAAACTTTATCGATATCTTGTTCACCATTAATTTCGTGCAAAACACCTTTCTTTTGGTAATAGTCTACCAGTGGTGTGTTCAACTTAATATTAACATCTAGACGATTCTTAACCGTTTCAGGCTTATCATCATCACGCTGATAAAATTCATGATGACCACAAACGTCACATGTGCCTTCAACTTTAGGAGCGTTATAAAGTTTATGATATGTTGCTCCACAGTTACGACAAATAAAACGTCCACTTAAACGTTCTACCAATACATCCGGTTCAACGTGAATATTGATCACAGCATCAAGATGCCGATTACTCTCTGCTAACATCTCATCCAAAGCTGCTGCTTGGTTAAGATTACGAGGAAATCCATCCAGCATAAAGCCATCTTTAGTATCATCTTGAGCTAACCGTTCCTTAACGATACCGTTAGTAACTTCGTCCGGAACAAGTTCACCTTTATCAATATATTTCTTAGCTTCAATTCCCATGGGAGTTTCATTCTTCATGGCTGCCCGAAAAATATCTCCAGTTGAGATATGAGGAATTGGAAACTCTTCAACGATCTTTTGAGCTTGAGTACCTTTACCGGCACCTGGAAGACCCATTAATACAAGATTCATACTCATTAGTCATTTCCTCCTTTAGGTTCTCGAATAAATCCAATATATTCGCGCTTCATTGTTAGTCCGTTTAACTGTCGAACAACATCTAAAGCAATTTGTACGATAATCAGTAAGCTTGTACCACCTAACCCAATTGACTGACTTAGGTTCCATACGTTACTTGCAATTAACGGAATTAAGGAGATTAATCCTAAGAATAATGAACCTACTGTACTCAATCGCATTAACAATGAAGAAATATAGTCTTGTGTACCCTTTCCAGGACGTACTCCAGAAATATAACTTCCTTGCTTTTGTAAATTCTCAGCAAGTTTTTCTGGGTTAACCTGAACAAAGGCATAGAAAAAGGTAAATACAACAATCAAAAATACATACAGTGCGATCCCAGGACCAGATTGCATGTTAAAAATGGTCGTCATGATTTGATACCAACTATCCCCACCATGGTTTTGCTGGAAAGCCATAAGAATAGTTTGTGGGGTTGAGATAAAAGAACCAGCAAAAATAACAGGAATAACACCTGATACGTTAATCTTCAAGGGAAGATAACTACTGGATGGTGAAGTAGTGGTCCGTCTTGTGTATTGAATTGGTAGACGTCTTTCCGCCTGTTGGACCCATGTAACAAACGCTACAATAATTAAAATTGCAACAATAACAAGAGTAACAAATCCAATTCCCATCCACAAAGCAGAACCAGATTCACCAGCAATTTGGTCATCCCATAACTGACGAATTCCACCTGGCATTTGCGCAACAATACCAGCAAAAATTAACATGGAAACACCATTACCCAAGCCACGTTCAGTAATCATGTCTCCCATCCAAGTAGCAAACATTGTACCTGCAGTTAAAATTAAACCGATTGTTAAATACGTTTGAACACCAGGGTGATTAACCAAACGAATAGTACTCAATGCATTAAACCCGGCGGTAATACCGATTGATTGAATAAATCCAAGTACAATCGTTAACCATCGGGTTGCTTGATTAAGTTTTCGCCGTCCTACTTCTCCTTGTTTACTCCATTCAACAAAACGCGGAACAATATCCATTTGTAATAGTTGAACAACAATTTGCGCAGTAATATATGGAGACACTCCCATTGCAAATAAAGAGTAATTCTCCAATCCACCACCACTAAAGGTATTGAGGATTGATGCTAAACCGGTTGAGGAGATTTCCTGCAAAGCAGCAGCGTTAACTCCAGGAACGGTAATCGCTGCCCCAATCCGATAGACAATCAATACAAACAATGTAAAGAAAATCTTTTTACGGATATCTTTTACCTTGAATGCATTTTTGACGGCTGTGAACAAACTACATCACCTCAGTTTTACCACCGGCAGCTTCAATTGCAGAAACTGCAGAAGCAGAAAACTTATTAGCCTTAACAGTTAATTTCTTTTCAAGCTTACCGCTACCAAGAATCTTGATGCCGCTCTTCAAGTTCTTAACTAAGCCACTTTCCATCAATAATTGTGGAGTAACTTCTGTACCATCATCAAACTTGTTTAATGATGCCAAGTTAACAATTGCGTATTCTTTCCGGTTAATGTTGGTAAATCCACGCTTTGGAATTTGCCGGTAAAGTGGCATTTGACCCCCTTCAAATCCTAAACGGGTCTTTCCATGAGCCTTTTGCCCTTTAGTACCACGTCCAGATGTAAAACCGTGTCCTGATGAAAGTCCACGACCCTTACGAAGACGCTTAGAACGAGAACCAGCAGCTGGCTTCAATTCGTTTAACTTCATTAGTAGGCACCTCCTTATTATTTAATTTTAATTACTTAACTTCTTCAACAGAAACCAAGTGAGCGATCTTAAAAATTTGACCGCGTGTTGCCGCATTATCTGGTAAGATAACTGAGCTATTAATCTTACCTAATCCCAATGCCTTAACAGTACGACGTTGAGTAGGTTGTCGGTGGGCAACACTGTGAATTAAGGTAACTTTTACTTGAGCCATAATTTAGTGCCCTCCTTATTCTGCTAAGTGGTCTACTGAAACACCACGTAACTTTGCAACTTCTTCAGCGTTCTTTAATTGCTTCAAACCTTCAAACGTTGCACGAACAACGTTAACAGGTGTGTTAGAGCCAAGACGTTTAGAAGTAACGTCCGCAACACCGGCAAGGTCCATAACATTACGAACCGCACCACCGGCAGCAACTCCAGAACCTTCAACCGCTGGCTTTAACATGATCTTTCCACCGCCGTATACACCAATAACTTCGTGTGGAATAGTAGTTCCAACGATAGGAACAGTAATCAAGTTCTTTTCAGCAGCTGCTTGAGCTTTACGAATAGCTTCTGGAACTTCTTGAGCCTTACCAGTACCAAAACCAACATGACCTTTACGGTCACCAACAATTACTAAAGCAGCGAAACGCATACGACGTCCACCCTTTACAACCTTAGTAATCCGGTTGATGGCTACAACTTGATCGTCTAAATCCAACTTTGCTGGATCAATGAATTCTGATGATGCCATTGCAGGTTATTCCTCCTTTTTTTAGAATTTAAGTCCGTTTTCACGAGCAGCTTCAGCCAAGGCTTGAACACGTCCATGGTAAAGGTATCCACCACGATCAAACACAACTTCAGTAATGTTCTTTTCGTTAGCGCGTTTAGCAATTAATGCTCCTACACCACTAGCTTGTTCAGTCTTAGTCTTTCCACTTACTTCACTATCATTTGTGGAGGCACTTGCGAGCGTCACACCCTTTACGTCATCAATTAATTGAGCGTAAATGTTTTTGTTTGAACGGTAAACACTTAAGCGTGGGCGCTCCGCAGTACCAGAAATCTTACCGCGAACGCGTAAATGACGACGTTGACGGATCTTGTTCTTATCTGGTTTAGAAATCACAACAGTCACCTCTTATTATATTAATTCTATTAAATAAAAGAATGTTAAATAATCTTTTCAGATTACTTACCAGTCTTACCTTCCTTACGGATAATGTGTTCGTTTTCGTAACGAATACCCTTACCTTTGTATGGTTCAGGTGAACGTACAGCACGAACTTCAGCAGCAAAATTCCCAAGGTGTTCCTTGTTAATTGAGCTTAATTCGATAGTAGTATTGTCAGGTACGTTAATTTCAACATCTTCTGGCTTATCCATTTCAACTGGGTTTGAGTAACCAACAGTTAAAATCAACTTGTTACCTTTGAGTTGAGCACGGTAACCAACACCGACAAGCTTAAGAACCTTCTTGTAACCATTAACAACACCTTCAACCATGTTGTTAACATTAGCACGAGTAGTTCCGTGTAACATCTTTAACTTATTAGTATCAGCATCACGATCAAACTTTACAACGTTACCATCAATAGTCATTTTGATTAATGGTGAAATTTCACGAGATAAAGTACCCTTAGGACCTTTAACAGTAACTACATTACCATCTTGAGAAATTTCAACACCACTTGGCAAATCAATTTCTTTGTAACCAATACGACTCATCTTTGCACCTCCTATCTAATATTCGTTTTTTACCAAACGTAAGCGATAACTTCGCCACCAATTTTCTTGGCACGAGCAACTTTATCAGTAACAACACCTTCAGATGTTGAAATGATAGCAATACCTAATCCGTTAAGAACCTTAGGCACAGCATCTGACTTAACGTATGTACGTAAACCAGGCTTAGAAATACGCTTTAAGCCAGAAATAACACGTTGACCGTCATTACCGTACTTTAAGAACACACGGATGATGCCTTGCTTGTTATCATCAACGTATTCAACATCGCGAATGAAACCTTCGTTTTTTAAGATTTCAGCGATGTCCTTCTTCATCTTTGATGCAGGTGCTTCTACTGATTCGTGTTGAGCCATGTTAGCATTACGAATACGAGTTAAGAAATCTGCAATTGGATCACTCATAGACATCGATGTTTTCCTCCTTTTGTCGGTTTTTTTGTTTACCAGCTAGCCTTCTTCAAACCAGGAATTTGTCCTTTGTGGGCAAGTTCTCGTAAGCAAATCCGGCATAGGTGGAATTTACGGTAAACAGAGTGCGGACGTCCACAACGTGCACAACGCGTGTATTCACGACTTGAGAACTTAGCTGGACGGTTGCACTTAGCAATCATTGATTTTTTAGCCAATTTGTGGAACCTCCTTTATTTAGCAAACGGCATACCGAGTTGAGCAAGTAATTCGCGGGATTCTTCGTCAGTTAGTGCAGTTGTTACAATAACAACATCTAAACCACGAACTCGGTTAACTTTATCATAATCAATTTCTGGGAAAATTAATTGTTCATGGATACCAAGAGTGTAGTTACCACGACCATCAAATGCCTTGTTACTTACACCATGGAAATCACGAACCCGTGGCAATGCCACATTAACTAATTTATCTAAGAAATCATACATACGTTCACCACGTAAGGTTACCTTAGCACCAATTGACATACCTTCACGAAGACGGAAACCAGCGATTGATTTCTTTGCCTTAGTAATTAAAGGTTTTTGACCAGAAATCAAGCCGAGTTCTTCAACAGCTTCGTCAAGATTCTTGGAGTTAGTAGTTGCATCACCAACACCCATGTTTAAAACGATTTTGTCAATCTTTGGTGCTTGCATAACTGAAGAGTAGTTAAACTTTTCAATCAATGCTGGACGAATTTCATTTTCGTATTTAGCTTTCAAACGGTTTTCCATTAGAAGTTATTCCTCCCTTCCTTAAAAATTAGTCAAGTGTCTTACCTGACTTCTTCGCAACACGAACCTTCTTACCATCAACGAACTTGTAACCTACACGAGTTGGTTCATTTGTTGAAGGATCAATCAGCATTACGTTTGAAGCATTAATTGCAGCTTCTGTATCAATAACGCCACCATTAGGATTTGAGTTGCTTGGTTTTTGGTGTTTCTTAACGATATTTACACCTTCAACGATAACGCGGTTTTGAGACGCAAGTACCTTTTTAATAGTACCTTCTTTGCCCTTATCCTTACCAGCGATTACGCGAACCTTATCACCTGTTTTAATGAACATGTTGATTGTGCACCTCCTTATTTTCGGTAAAATCTTTAGAGAACTTCTGGAGCTAATGAAACGATCTTCATGAAGTCGTCTCCACGAAGCTCACGAGCGATTGGGCCAAAAATACGGGTACCCTTAGGGCTCTTGTCGTTGTTAATTAAAACAGCGGCATTTTCATCAAACTTAATGTATGAACCATCCTTACGGTGAATACCATGTTTAGTCCGTACAACAACGGCCTTAACAACGTCACCCTTTTTGACAACGCCACCTGGTGTTGCCTGCTTTACAGTAGCAACAATGATGTCACCAATATTACCTGTTTTAACTCTGGAACCACCTAAAATCTTAATAACTAAGATTTCACGAGCCCCGGAGTTATCAGCGACCTTCAACCGACTTTCTTGTTGAATCACGGTTAATGTCCTCCTTCCATTTACAAATAAGAATTAGAATACGAATAATTTTTAGAGTTATCTGCTAAATTAAAGGGTAGCAGCTTTTTCGACAATCTTTACAAGACGGAAACGCTTCTTAGCTGATAATGGCCGAGTTTCCATAATTTGTACAGTGTCGCCGGTCTTAGCTTCGTTATTTTCATCGTGAGCATAGTACTTCTTTGAGTACTTAACACGCTTACCATAGATAGGTGCACTCTTGTAAGTATCAATTACAACAGTGATAGTCTTATCCATTTTATCAGAAACAACGTGGCCTTGGTAAACCTTACGTGCATTACGTTCTTCACTCATGCGCTAATCCTCCTTTTCGTATTCTTATTTGTTTAATTCTTGTTGACGAAGAACTGTCTTAACCCGTGCAATATCTTTGCGTACTTGCTTAAGACTTGCAGTATTTTCCAACTGGCCGGTTGCTAATTGGAAACGTAAGTTAAACAATTGTTCCTTCAGTTCCTTTTCACGGTCAAGTAGCTTATCAGTGGTTAATCCATTCAGTTCTTGTACATAATCTTTACTTTTCATTAGATTGTCCACCTACTTCCTCACGTTGTACGATCTTAGTGCGAACTGGCAACTTGTGACCGGCAAGACGTAAAGCTTCACGAGCGACTTCTTCAGAAACGCCCCCTACTTCAAACATTACCTTGCCACGTTTTACTGGAGCAACCCATCCTTCAGGAGCACCTTTACCGTTACCCATCCGGACCCCAACACCTTTACTAGTGTATGAGAGTTGTGGGAAGATCTTAATCCAAACTTTCCCACCACGCTTCATGTAACGCGTCATAGCGATACGAGCAGCTTCAATTTGACGGTTGCTAATCCAATGTGAATCAAGAGCTTGTAAACCAAATTCACCAAAAGTAACAGTTTTACCACCCTTAGCTTCACCGCGCATATGACCACGTTGAACCTTACGGTGCTTTACACGTTTTGGTACTAACATGTGTTACTTCCCTCCTTGTTCATCATTGTTTGAGTTCTTCTTAGTAGGAAGTACTTCACCACGGTAAATCCAAGTCTTTACACCAAGAACACCGTATGTAGTGTTAGCTTCGTCCCAAGAATAATCGATATCAGCACGGAGTGTATGCAATGGAACAGTACCATCTGAGTATGATTCGATCCGTGACATATCTGCACCGTTCAAACGACCAGCAACTTGAGTCTTAATACCCTTAGCTCCAGCACGCATAGCACGTTGCATTGCTCCACGCATAGCACGACGGAAAGCAATACGAGCTTCTAATTGCCGTGCAATACTCTCACCAACAAGGTGAGCATCTAAATCTGGCTTCTTAATTTCCACAATGTTAATGTGAACACGTTTACCAGTTAATTTGTTAAGTTCTTTACGAAGTGCTTCAACTTCTGAACCACCTTTACCAATAACCATTCCTGGCTTGGCAGTATGAATTGATACGTTTACGCGGTTAGCTGCACGTTCAATTTCAACGGTTGATACAGAGGCATCAGCAAGTCGCTTTTCAATATACTTACGGATTCGAAGGTCTTCGTTAAGGTAATTAGCAAAGTCCTTGTCAGCGTACCACTTTGCAGTCCAATCACGAATGACCCCAACACGAAAACCATTAGGATTGATCTTTTGACCCACTATTCATTCCTCCTATCGTTCTGTAACAACCACTGTAATATGACTAGTCCGCTTGTTAATTGGAGAAGCAGAACCCTTAGCACGAGGACGGAACCGTTTAAGAGTTGGTCCTTCGTTAGCAAAGGCTTCACTTACAACCAATGAAGCACGATCTAAGTCGAAATTGTTTTCAGCGTTTGCAACAGCAGATTTTAATACTTTTTCAACATCTGAAGCGGCACCACGAGGGGTGAACTTCAAAATAGCAAATGCTTCGGCAACACTCTTGCCACGAATGGCATCTAATACAAGACGAACCTTACGAGCAGAAACCCGTACCATCTTGGCAGTAGCCTTAGCTGACGTAATGTTTTCAGCCATATGTTATTTCACCCTCCTTACTTACCTGTCTTCTTGTCATCAGAAGCATGACCATGGAAAGTCCGAGTAGGAACAAATTCACCTAACTTGTGACCAACCATGTCTTCTTGTACGTAAACTGGCACGTGCTTCCGACCATCATATACTGCAAATGTGTAACCAATAAAACTTGGGAAAATGGTAGAACGACGTGACCATGTCTTGATGACAGTCTTCTTTTCAGAACCTTCTTGCTCCTTAACCTTCTTCAGTAATGAAGCATCAGCGAAAGGTCCTTTTTTCAAACTACGACCCATTTAGTGTACCTCCTCTCGGGTATTAGAACGTATATAAATATTAACGAGTATGTGGACCGCGCTTCCGACCACGAACAATGAACTTGTTTGAACGAGCTTTGTGTGAACGGGTCTTCTTACCAACAGTCTTCTTACCCCATGGAGAAAGAGGAGATGGTAAACCAACTGGTTGCTTACCTTCACCACCACCATGTGGGTGATCGTTAGGGTTCATAACAGAACCACGAACGTGTGGACGTTGACCAGCATAACGAGTACGACCAGCCTTACCTTTAATAATCAAGGCGTGTTCATCATTACCAACAGTACCGATAGTAGCACGGCAAGTAGCAAGGACCATACGAACTTCACCAGAAGAAAGACGTACTAATACGTATTTTTCTTCCTTACCAAGTAATTGAGCTGAGGCACCAGCTGAACGAGCAAGTTGACCACCTTTACCTGGTTTTAATTCAATATTGTGAATAACAGTACCAACTGGAATGTTCTTTAAAGGAAGAGCATTACCAACCTTGATATCAGCATCAGGACCAGATTGAACGGTCATGCCAACCTTCAAGCCCTTAGGTGCGATGATGTATGATTTAGTACCATCAGCGTAAACAAGTAAAGCAATGTTTGCAGTACGATTTGGATCGTATTCAATTGCCTTAACAGTTGCTGGAACATCATCTTTAATTCGCTTAAAGTCAATAATACGGTATTGACGCTTTGTACCACCACCACGGTGACGAACAGTAATGTGACCATAGCTGTTACGACCAGCAGTGTGCTTTAACGGAGCCAATAATGACTTTTCAGGTGTTGTCTTCGTGATTTCAGCGAAGTCGTAACCGTTCATATTACGGCGACCGTTAGTGGTTGCCTTATATTTACGAATTCCCACTGTTTTTTCCTCCTTTTTTTAATGATTAGTTTTCGTTGTTGTCGTTAAACAACTTAATTTCATTTGAGTCGGCAGATAAAGTAACAATAGCCTTACGACGACGCTTAGTGTATCCTTCGTAACGACCTTGGCGCTTTAACTTACCTTTTACATTCATAATGTTAACTTTTACAACTTTAACGCCAAAAATTTCTTCAACAGCATTTTTAACTTGTGTCTTAGTTGCTCGTAAATCAACATCAAAAGTGTAACGCTTGTTGTCCATACCAGCCATTGAAGCTTCAGTAACTACTGGACGTAAAATAATGTCGCGTGCTTCCATTATGCGAGCACCTCCTCTACTTGAGAAAGAGCTGACTTAGTGATAACAATCTTTTGGTTATCAACAACGTTCAAGATGTTAACACCTGCTGGAGTAACAACTGTAGCATTAGCTAAGTTACGTGCTGATAAAGCAGCATTCTTGTCGTCATCAGTAACAACAACTAATGTCTTTTCAGCAACGTTTAAGTTACCCATAACATCAGCGAATTCCTTTGTCTTTGGTGCATCAAAGTTTAATGCATCAACTACTACAAAGCTGTTATCAAGAACCTTTTGGGAAAGGGCAGACTTGATTGCAAGTTGACGAACCTTACGAGGAAGGCTGTACTTATATGAACGTGGAGTAGGTCCAAAAACAATACCACCACCACGGAATTGTGGAGAACGGATAGAACCTTGACGAGCACGACCAGTACCCTTTTGACGCCATGGCTTCTTACCACCACCGCTAACTGCAGAACGATTCTTTACAGCATGTGTACCTTGACGTAATGAAGCACGTTGACGCAAAATTGCATCAAATACAACATTTTCATTTGGTTCAACACCAAATACTGCATCATTTAATTCAACAGTACCGTTTTGGCTACCATCTTGTTTATACAAATTAACGCTAGTCATTATTTACTTCCTCCTTTCTTATTATTTGTTGTGTTGTTTGCTAAGGCTCTTCTTAGTATTAGCCTTAACTGAGTTCTTAATAGTTACGTAAGACTTGTTTGCACCAGGAACATTACCCTTGATGAGTAATACGTTGTTGTCAAGATCAACCTTAACAACTTGTAAGTGTTGCATGGTAACAGTCTTGCCACCCATACGACCAGGGAGCTTCATACCTTTGAAAACCCGGTTGATAATGGCACCCAATGAACCAGGACGACGGTGGTAACGAGAACCGTGTGCCATAGGTCCACGAGATTGGTTATCCTTATGGATGTTACCTTGGTAACCATGACCCTTGGTAGTACCCGTAACGTCGACAGTTTCACCTTCTGCGAAAACGTCAGCCTTAACTTCGTCTCCGACTTTAATGTCCCCTAATTCAGCGTCGCGGATTTCACCGATGAAGCGCTTAGGGGTCGTGTTTGCTTTTGCTGCATGACCTTGTTCAGGCTTGTTGCTCAAAACTTCCCGCTTGTCATCAAAACCAAGTTGTACAGCACTGTAACCATCGTTTTCAACGGTCTTAATTTGCATTACAACGTTTGGTGTAACATCGATAACAGTAACTGGAACTAATTCACCATTGTCAGTGAATACTTGAGTCATTCCAACCTTTTTACCTAAGATTCCTTTGGTCATGAGTACACCTCCAATTTTATGTTTTATGTATTATTCTTATTCTAATAATTAAAGCTTAATTTCAATATCAACACCACTAGGAAGATCGAGCTTCATTAATGAATCAACGGTCTTAGGTGTTGGGTCAACAATATCGATTAAACGCTTGTGTGTGCGCATTTCGAATTGCTCCCGTGACTTCTTAAATTTGTGTGGTGAACGGATAACAGTATAGATAGTCCGTTCAGTTGGTAACGGAATAGGACCTGAAATTTGAGCACCTGTCCGCTTAGCGGTTTCAACAATCTTATCAGCAGATTGATCTAAAATACGGTGTTCATAAGCCTTTAACCGAATACGAATCTTTTGTTTTGCCATTATGTTCCCTCCTTCGTCAGATTTGAAATTTGACTAGCTCCGCGGAAATTACCGCCACATCCTGTGGCAAAGCGGCCGGGTGTGTCGCAACCTTCCGTATCAACGCTTCGCAGCTTTCACTTAATAGGGGGTAAGGCAAATCTACCTCCAAAGCTCAAGCACCTATCCATAATACTAAAGAAACGTAATTAGATCAAGGGAAATTTTAGAATATTTTCAATTGAAATATTTTTGTAAAATTCTCTTCCTAAATTAGTTAAAAATTAGAGATACTAAAATACCATTAATTTTTCTGATGTATTAAAAAGTAATTTATTCATTTTGACGAAACTCATTAAAATGCTTTTTGAATTTTTATTATCAAACAAAAAAGAACTACAGTAATCAAACTGTAGTTCTTTGATGGATTTGAGATCACAATGTCAATAATTAGTTATTGCCACCGTTTTTCTTAATAATATCTTCTTGAACAGACTTAGGAACAGCTGAGTAGTGATCGAAAGTCATAGTGAAGGTACCACGACCTTGTGTTGCTGAACGCAATGCAGTAGCGTATCCAAACATTTCAGAAAGTGGAACAAATGAGTGGATTAATTGAGCATTACCACGTTCTTCCATACCATCAATGGTACCACGACGAGCTGTTACTTGACCCATAACATCACCCATGTTGTCTTGTGGTACAACAATGTCAACCTTCATAATTGGTTCAAGGATAACAGGATCAGCTTTCTTAGCAGCATTCTTAAGTGCTAATGATGCAGCAACCTTAAAGGCAGCTTCACTAGAGTCGACTTCGTGGTAACTACCATCATAAAGCTTAGCATGCATGTCAACAAGTGGGTAACCTGCGAGAACACCATTTTGCATAGCTTCCTTTAATCCTTGTTCAACAGCAGGGATAAATTCACGAGGAACAACACCACCAACAATGGCATCTTCAAATTCGAATCCTTCCCCTTCTTTAAGTGGTGTAAATTCGATCCATACGTCACCATATTGACCTTTACCACCAGATTGACGAACGAACTTACCTTGAGCACTTGCTTGCTTAGTAAATGCTTCACGGTAAGAAACTTGTGGCTTACCAACAGTAACTTCAGCATGGAATTCCCGACGAAGACGTTCAACAATGATGTCTAAGTGTAATTCACCCATACCAGCGATTAATGTTTCACCAGTTTCAGGGTTAGTTTCAGCTTTGAAGGTTGGATCTTCTTCAGCAAGCTTTTGAAGTCCTTTGTCCATCTTGTCTTGGTCAGCCTTAGACTTAGGTTCAACAGAAACTTGAATAACTGGTTCTGGGAAGTCCATTGATTCAAGTTGAAGTGGATTATCAGGATCAGTTAAAGAATCACCAGTAGTAGTATTCTTTAAACCGATAGCGGCAGCGATATCACCAGAGAACACTTCTGGAATTTCTTGTTGTTGGTTAGAGTGCATTTGAAGTAAACGACCAACACGTTCACGCTTGCCCTTAGTGGCATTAAGAACGTATGAACCTGATTGAAGTGAACCAGTGTAGACACGTAAGAATGTTAAACGACCAACAAATGGGTCAGTAGCAATCTTAAATGCCAAGGCTGCGAAAGGCTTGTTGTCTCCAGCAGTTAATTCAACTTCATTTCCTTCAGCATCATGTGCAACGAAAGGCTTAACATCAAGTGGTGATGGCAAGTAATCGATAACAGCATCAAGCATCATTTGGATACCTTTATCCTTGTAAGCTGAACCAGCTAATACAGGGAAGATCTTTTCTTCCAAAGTACCTTTACGAATAGCTGCTTTGATTTCATCAACAGAAATTTCTTCACCTTCAAGGTACTTTTCCATTAAGTTATCGTCAATATCAGCTAATGTTTCAACCATTTCGTCATGACGCTTTTGAGCTTCTTCCTTCATATCATCAGGAATCTCAACAGTATCCCAGTTAGTACCGAGCTTATCTTCGTCATAAACATAGGCAACCATCTTAACAAGGTCAACTAAACCGATAAAGTCATCTTCAGCACCAATTGGCATTTGAATAGGAAGAGGAGTAACGTTCAAACGGTCTTTAATAGTTTGAACAGAATAATCAAAGTTAGCCCCAACCTTGTCCATCTTGTTAGCAAAAACAATCCGAGGAACATCAAAATCGTCAGCTTGACGCCAAACGGTTTCAGTTTGTGGTTCAACACCAGCTTGCGCATCAAGAACAGTTACGGCACCATCAAGAACCCGGAGTGAACGTTCAACTTCGACAGTGAAGTCCACGTGTCCTGGGGTATCAATAATGTTGATACGGTGGTCATTCCAAACAGCAGTTGTAGCTGCAGAAGTAATAGTGATACCACGTTCCTTTTCTTCATCCATCCAGTCCATTTGTGAAGCACCATCATGGGTTTCACCAATCTTGTGGATCTTACCAGTATAGTAAAGAATCCGCTCAGTTGCAGTCGTCTTACCAGCATCGATGTGTGCCATGATACCGATGTTACGAGTTTTAGCAAGTGGGTATTCACGTTTATTAGCCATCTTAAAAGAGTATCTCCTTCCGAAATATGGTTATACTTATTTTACCATTATTTTCAAAAAAAGGGGTGACGTAATCGATGTTTGAACGTCACCCCTTCACTGAAACTAGTTAAATAACCAGAATCAAATGACAGTGATTATTACCAGCGGTAGTGTGCGAATGCACGGTTGGCTTCTGCCATACGGTGCGTATCTTCACGCTTTTTAACTGAAGCTCCAGTATTGTTTGAAGCATCGATGATTTCACGTGCAAGACGTTCAACCATTGTATGTTCACCGCGCAAACGTGCGTATTGAACAATCCAACGAAGACCTAATGTAGTACGACGGTCTGGACGAACTTCAATCGGAACTTGGTAGTTAGAACCACCAACACGACGAGCCTTAACTTCCAAGACAGGCATAACATTTTCCATTGCTTGTTGGAATACTTCAACTGGATCATTACCAGTTTCGTTCTTAATTTCATCAAAAGCAGCGTATAAAATCTTAGTAGCAGTTCCACGCTTACCATCAATCATTAAGTGATCAATTAAGCTAGTAACCAACTTTGAGTTGTACATTGGATCTGGTAAAATTTCACGCTTTTGTACATGTCCTTTACGTGGCATTACTTAACTCCTCCTTAAAATTACTTCTTATCCTTAGGCTTCTTAGCACCGTACTTAGAACGTGATTGCATACGGCCTTCAACACCAGCAGTATCTAGAGTACCACGGATGATGTGGTAACGAACCCCAGGTAAATCCTTAACACGACCACCACGAATTAAAACAACTGAGTGTTCTTGGAGGTTGTGTCCAATACCAGGAATGTAAGCAGTAACTTCGATTAAGTTTGAAAGACGTACACGGGCGTACTTCCGTAAAGCTGAGTTAGGCTTCTTAGGAGTCATAGTACCCACACGAGTAGCAACTCCACGCTTTTGTGGTGATGGAGTCTTAATTTCTTCTTTCTTGAAAGTGTTGTAAACATAACCAAGAGCTGGTGACTTTGACTTGCCCTTGTGGCTCTTACGGCCTTTACGTACCAATTGGTTAATGGTTGGCATTATTTTTTCCCCTTCCTTAATTTAAGTCCACACATCCAGGCGGTTCTTTTTTATGAATAAAAAAAGTCCTGTTTGTATTTATACAATTTTTGTGCCTTCGTTGACGCATCTGCCCAACGACAGACACTCCGTTGCTAAAAAAGCACCTTAAATAGACTATCATGCTCACAAATGAATGTCAACGTATCATCATCGATTTTTTTAAATCGTTAATTTAAAAGTGAATTTTATTAAAAATCACGTATTTATTTATTGGGAGGTTTTTTATGTTATTTTTATCATTTTTATTTGGTGCTTCTGTTGCTTCATTTATTACTTCTTGTTGCTATCGTCTTGGTAATAACCACTCTTTAACCATTCCTCAGCGATCATATTGTGATAATTGCCATTCTATTTTGCTATGGTGGCATCTTATCCCTATTTTTAGTTTTATCATCCTTCACGGTCAATGTTATTATTGTAAACAAAAAATTAGTTTATATTTGCCAGTAATTGAATTTTTATCTGGTATTGCTTTTACTACTTTCCTCATTTATGAACCTATTCATGACTTAATCATTCTTCTCTTCTTCACTAGCTTAATCTTTTTAACTTCTACTGATTTTTTTAGTCATGTAATCTATTCTTATTCACTATTGGGACTGTTTCCGATTGCCTTACTATCTATTCCACAAAATTATTTTTATAATTTGATTTTTGCCTGCATTCTAGTAGTCAGTTTACTATTGTTTGCTACTTTTACTAAGACACTAGGAATTGGTGATATTGAATTTTTGTTTGTAACATGTCTGATATGGGGATGGTATCAAACACTTTTAATTATCCAATGGAGCTCTTTAATTATGCTATTTATCTTTGTATTTACAAGAAAAAAGAAACTACCATTTATCCCGGCCCTATCCCTTGTTACTATTCTGTGTCTTTTTATACAAGGCTGTTAAAAAATAAAAGACCAGGATACCCTAGTCTTTTACAATGTTTAATTAGTATCATCTTTTACCGGTTTGAGTTTTACTACAAATAAGTTTTGCCCAAATTGAGCGAGATTTTCAATATTTTGTAGTAATAAAAGCAACCAAGAAAAGGCTAAGCCAAATTCAAACAATTCGAATGCTGTTAAGGAAAGATAGTTCGTTAACTTAAAAACAATATATTCGATACTCATTACGGCTCCAATCGTATAAGAAATCACCAAAAATTGTTTAGTAACTTCAGGTAGAACCCACCTAATAACTACAATCAGAATTAGCATAATATAAACAAGCCACATTGAAATTCGGTCATGTAAAACATGAAATTCTGGATTATTGGGAAAAAGACCAATAGAAGCGATACAGATAGCTAACATAATTAACAGCCACCGCAATACTTGAATTTTATAACCATGATACCGGCGTTGAATATTTACAAATAAGTAATCAACTAAAGCAATCATTAACAATCCAGTAAAAATCAAAGTTATATTAAATTGCAGACTTGTGGAATTTTTCGCTGTTCCTAAAAAACTGAAATTATAACGCCACCAGTCTCGTTTAGAATTCGTCAACATTGAAAAAAGCATTCCACCAATAATCATTATTGTTAATAAATTGGTGATAACTCCTGACGATAATGTTAACGCCAAATTAATCATAATATAGTTTATTGCCGCAATAATTACAAATATAAAAGCAGTTGCAGTATAAATATCAAACCGCGCATCCTTAAACATCTGACCGAACAGCCAAAAAATTGCCGATAGCGAAAATGCAATGATTAGGCCGCATGCAATCGTAATTGTTGGCAAACTCCGCCAATGAAAATCCTTGCTAGGCCCTTTTCCGAGAATTTTAGTAATAATAAATGTTATCAAAAACGATAGAATTCCACTGCATACTCCTAAGATTAAAGCACCATTGGCAATGGAATAATCATCACCTGTTATCGGGACTGTGTTAATTTTTCTAGCACTAAAAAAAGCTAAAAATATTGCAGCTAAAATAATTGAAGGAATCACATACCAGAAAATACTAATTTTAGGTAGTTGATCACTCACATTTATTGGACGAATGTTAATTTGCTTATGATTAACACTAAGAGAAAGTTCTTCATTCGTAGAAAAATCTGTCTTTTTAAATGCTGAGTCAGGAATTTCTATCTGATATTTTTTTGCCAAGTAATCACCTCATTTTAAACTAAAAAGGCAATGGCCCCTTCACAGGTTAACCATTGCCTTTTTTATAAATTAGTTTTGCTTATCTTCTTCTTTTAACTTAGCCTCAATATCTTTAATTGAGTAAGCAGCTACACTAACTTCTTTGGGCTTGATGTTCCGGTAAGCACTCATACCAGTACCTGCAGGAATAATCTTACCAATAATAACATTTTCTTTCAATCCAACTAATGGATCGTTCTTACCACGAATAGCAGCATCAGTTAATACACGTGTAGTTTCTTGGAACGAAGCAGCTGACAAGAAACTGTTTGTCTCTAAGGCAGCCTTAGTAATACCAAGAATAACAGGACGAGCTGTTGCAGGAATATTTCCAGCAACTAAGGTATCCTTGTTGGCGTCACGGAACTGACTGATATCCATTAATTGACCCGGTAGAAGATCGGTATCACCTGGATCCATGACACGAACTTTCCGCATCATTTGACGAATCATAATTTCAACGTGCTTATCTAACAAGTCAATACCCTGCATCCGGTAAACACCTTGAACTTGCGATAAGAGGTAAGTTTCAGTAGAAAGAACATCACGAACTTGAATTAATTCCTTAGGATCAATCGAACCTTCATTTAGTGGTGCCCCACGGTGAATGAAATCACCTTCAGCAACTTTCATCCGTGCTGTAATTGGAAGGGTGTAAGTTCGGGTATCAGTCTCACCTTTAATCGTAATATCCTTCGTCCGTTCAGCAGGATTTTCTTCGATAGACACAACTTCACCAGTAACCTCTGTAATTGTTGCACGACCTTTAGGATTACGTGCTTCAACAATTTCTTGGATACGTGGAAGACCTTGAGTAATATCATCGTTACCAGCAACTCCACCAGTATGGAAGTTACGAAGAGTTAACTGAGTACCTGGTTCACCAATTGATTGAGCAGCAACAGTTCCGACAGCTTCACCAGCTTCTACACGGTCACCAGTAGCTGCGTTTCGTCCATAACAACGTTCACATACACCATGTTCAGTGTTGCAAGTAAATGCTGAACGAATAGTTACCTTCTTTACGCCTGCATCGACAATCTTTTGAGCCATTTCTTCGTCGATAAGGACATTCTTACCAACAATCTTTTCACCAGTCTTAGGATCAAAGACAGACTTCATAGTGTAACGACCCATGATTCGATCATAAAGTGGTTCAATCATTTCGTTACCGTTTGTAATAGCAGTAACTTCAAGTCCGCGATCAGTACCACAGTCTTTTTCACGAACAACCACATCTTGCGCAACATCAACAAGACGACGAGTTAAGTAACCTGAATTGGCAGTCTTCAAGGCTGTATCAGTCATACCTTTACGAGCACCGTGTGATGAAATAAACATTTCCAACACTGAAAGTCCTTCATAGAAGTTTGACTTAACAGGCAATTCCATAATCTTACCGTTTGGTGATGCCATCAATCCACGCATTCCGGCTAACTGAGTAAAGTTTGAAATGTTACCCCGCGCACCAGAGTCGGACATCATGTTAATTGGGTTATGGATATCCATGTGTTCAATTAACTTGTTTTGAACTTCATCCTTAGCATCGTTCCATGCACCGATTACTCGTTCATAACGTTCGTCGTCTGTAATTAAACCACGACGGAATTGCTTAGTAATTAAAGCAACTTGCTTTTGTGCCTTATCAAGAATTTCTGGTTTTTCTGGTAAATCATGAATATCAGACATAGCAGTAGTTAGACCAGAAATAGTTGATTCGTAGTAACCTAAGTCCTTAATACGGTCTAAGAATTGGGACGTCTTTGTAACTTTGTAACGCTTATATACTTCAGCAATTAAGTCAGATAAGAAGCCCTTCTTAAATGGCGGAACTAATGGTGCATTTTCAAGGTATTCATGAATATCTTGACCAGGTTCAAGGAAGAAACGATCATCAACACCATTTTGAATATTTGCATCTGTTGGTTCGTTAATGTAAGCAAAATCTTTTGGCATAATTCGGTTGAAAAGAAGCTTACCAACAGTTGTCACCATGATCTTGCCTCGTTGTTCATCAGTAAATGGTTTTTCAGGGAATGCAGATACTTGAACTCCAACACGGGTTTGTAATGAAACATAGTCATTGCGGTAAGCAAGTTCAGCTTCATCAGTATCCTTGAAGATCATTCCTTCACCTTCACGACCCTTATCTTCAGTAGTCATGTAGTAGTTACCAATAACCATATCCTGTGATGGTGAAACAATAGGTTCTCCGTCACGAGGACTAAGAATATGGTGGGCAGCAAGCATTAACAAACGTGCCTCCGCTTGAGCTTCAGCAGATAATGGAACGTGAATAGCCATTTGATCCCCATCAAAGTCAGCGTTATATGCTGAACATACTAATGGGTGAAGACGCATTGACTTACCAGAAACCAAGATTGGTTCGAACGCTTGGATACCTAACCGGTGAAGAGTAGGTGCCCGGTTCAATAGAACTGGGTGTTCCTTAATAACATCTTCCAATACATCAAAGACATCATCATCACTGCGATCAATCTTACGCTTAGCAGCTTTAACGTTAGCAGAAAGACCACGCTTTACCAATTCATGCATAATAAATGGCTTAAATAATTCAAGCGCCATTGGAACTGGTAATCCCATTTGGTTCAACTTCAATGATGGACCAACATCAATAACGGAACGGCCAGAGTAATCAACACGCTTACCAAGTAAGTTTTGACGGAAACGTCCTTGCTTCCCCTTAAGTAAGTGAGAAAGTGACTTCAATGGACGGTTACCTGGTCCAGCTACTGGACGTCCGCGGCGACCATTATCGATTAATGCATCAACAGCTTCTTGAAGCATCCGTTTTTCATTTTGAACAATAATTCCAGGTGCTTGTAATTTAAGAAGTCGCTTCAACCGGTTATTACGGTTAATAACCCGCCGATATAAATCATTCAAATCGGAGGTAGCAAAACGTCCCCCTTCAAGTTGAACCATTGGCCGCAAGTCAGGTGGCATAACTGGAATTACATCCATAACCATCCATTCAGGCTTGTTTCCTGACTTAATGAAAGCTTCAAGAATATCAAGACGACGAATAGCACGAGTCCGTTTTTGACCAGTAGCTTCTTTCAATTCTTCCTTTAATTCAGCAGCTTCCTTTTCTAAGTCAACATCAGCTAAAAGTTTTTGAATAGCAGCAGCTCCCATTTCAGCTTTGAACCGGTCACCATATTCTGCTTTTTTATCACGATATTCTGCTTCAGTTAAAAGTTGTTTCTTTTCAAGTGGAGTATCACCTGGATCAAGAACAACATATGAAGCAAAGTAAATAACTTCTTCAAGCGAACGTGGACTCATATCTAATACAAGTCCCATTCGACTTGGAATTCCTTTAAAGTACCAAATGTGAGATACAGGAGCAGCTAATTCAATGTGCCCCATCCGTTCACGACGAACTTTTGCACTAGTAACCTCAACACCACAACGGTCACAAACACGACCTTTGTAACGGATACGCTTGTACTTTCCACACGCACATTCGTAATCCTTGGTTGGGCCAAAGATTCGTTCGTCAAACAGACCTTGCTTTTCTGGCTTTAATGTCCGGTAGTTAATAGTCTCGGGCTTTTTAACTTCCCCATATGACCAACTACGGATCTTATCTGGAGATGCCAGACCGATCTGCATACTTTCAAATTTATTGACATCAATCAAAGGATGTTCCTCCTTCTTTCAGTAAACCGTAGCAACCTAAATATTAATTTTGATTAGTTTTGTCATCGGTAGTTGTTGAAGTTGCTTCAGACTTGTTTTCTTCTTCGTTCTTCTTATCGTCTGTTTTATGTTCTTCTGCATATTTAGCTAATGCATCAACATTTACAACTTCATCATCATCTTCGTCCATGTTCTTTAACTGAATTTCCTTGTTGTTACCATCAAGAACCTTCATATCAAGACCTAATGCTTGTAATTCCTTAACAAGAACACGGAATGATTCTGGAACACCTGGCTTAGGAATTGGTTGACCATTGATGATTGCATCATAAGTCCGAACACGACCAACAGTATCATCTGACTTGTAAGTAAGGATTTCTTGAAGAGTGTAGGCAGCACCATAAGCTTCAAGAGCCCAAACTTCCATTTCACCGAAACGCTGTCCACCAAATTGTGCCTTACCACCTAATGGCTGTTGAGTAACAAGTGAGTAAGGACCAGTTGAACGAGCGTGAATCTTATCATCAACCATGTGAGCTAACTTAAGATAGTGCATTGAACCAACAGCAATCCGGTTTTCAAATGGTTCACCGGTACGACCGTCATAAAGAATTGTCTTACCGTCCTCTGGGAATCCAGATTCACGAACAGCATCCCACACATCTTTATCAGATGCACCATCGAATACTGGAGTAGCCATATGAATCCCAAGACGACGAGCCGCCATTCCTAGGTGCAATTCAAGAAGCTGACCAATGTTCATACGACTTGGCACACCCATCGGACTAAGCATAATATCAATAGGAGTTCCATCTGGCATATATGGCATATCTTCTTCTGGTACAACGATAGAAACAGTACCCTTGTTACCATGACGTCCAGACATCTTATCCCCAACTTGGATCTTCCGCTTTTGTGCAATGTAAACACGAACCATTGTATTTACACCTGGTGATAGTTCATCCCCATTTTCACGAGTGAAGACTTTAACATCTTGGATGATTCCGCCACCACCATGAGGAACACGTAATGAAGTATCACGAACTTCACGTGATTTTTCACCAAAGATAGCGTGAAGAAGGCGTTCTTCGGCAGATAATTCAGTCATTCCCTTTGGAGTAACCTTACCTACTAAAATATCTCCATCATGAACTTCGGCACCGACACGAACAATCCCGTTTTCATCAAGATCTTTCAAAGCATCGTCACCAACGTTTGGAATTTCCCGCGTCATTTCTTCAGGTCCAAGCTTGGTTTCACGTGCTTCAGATTCGTATGATTCGATGTGGATAGAAGTATAAACATCGTCTTTAACTAGTCGTTCATTAATAGCGATGGCATCTTCGAAGTTGTATCCTTGCCAAGTCATGAAGGCGATTAATGGATTTTGTCCAAGAGCTAATTCACCTTGTTCCATTGATGGACCATCAGCTAATACGTCATCAGCATCAACATGTTCGCCAACCTTAACAATTGGGCGTTGGTTGTAGTTCTTACCACCGTTTGAACGACGGAACTTCATTAACTTGTAAGTATCAAGTGTTCCATCTTCTTCACGAACCCGTACTTCACGAGCATCTACATACTCAACCGTTCCTGGCTTCTTAGCAATCATTGCAACCCCAGAGTCATGGGCCGCCTTGTAGTCAATACCAGTACTTACCAATGGAGCATGAGGATTGATCAACGGAACAGCCTGCCGTTGCATGTTAGCACCCATCAACGCACGGTTGGAGTCATCGTTTTCAAGGAATGGGATACATGCAGAGGCAACAGAAACAACTTGCTTAGGAGAAACATCCATGTAATCAATGTTTTCAACACTGGTTTCGATGTAGTCATCCTTATCACGAGCCATTACTTGATCGTCAACAAATGAACCATCATCATTTAATGGCGTGTTAGCCTGAGCAATGATGAAGTTATCTTCTTCGTCAGCGGTTAAGTAATCAATCTTATCAGTTACCTTGTGATCCTTCCAGGAAACACGACGGTATGGAGTTTCGATGAATCCATATTTATTTACCCGTGCGTAAGATGAAAGACTGTTAATAAGACCAATGTTAGGACCTTCTGGCGTTTCAATAGGGCACATCCGGCCATAGTGAGTATAGTGAACGTCCCGCACTTCATATCCAGCCCGGTCACGAGTCAAACCACCAGGACCAAGCGCTGAAAGACGACGCTTATGAGTTAATTCACCTAATGGGTTGGTTTGGTCCATGAACTGAGAAAGCTGGGATGAACCAAAGAATTCTTTAATAGAAGCAACCACTGGACGAATATTAATCAATTGCTGTGGGGTAACAGTGTCAGGATCTTGAATTGACATCCGTTCACGAACAACCCGTTCCATCCGTGCAAGACCAATCCGGAATTGGTTTTGAAGTAATTCACCAACTGAACGAATACGACGGTTACCTAAGTGGTCGATATCGTCTGTACTACCAATACCTTCTTGTAAGTTAAAGAAGTAGTTTAAGGAAGCAAGAATATCAGCTGGTTCAATGTGCTTGTATTCTAATGGGATATGACCGTTACCAATAATAGGTACAACTCGATCAGGATCAGTCTTAGAATATACTAAAATCTTTTGTAACTTAACTGGTTCAGTTACAACCGCTTCATCTGATGGAGTGTAAGTAATAGTCTTAAAGTCATCACGGTCTAAGTAAGGTTCAAGCTTATTAAGCAATTCCTTGGTTACCGTATCACCCTTTTGTGCTAATACTTCACCAGTATCAGGATCTGCTAAAGTTTCAGCTAAAGTTTGTCCAAGTAAACGGTACTTAAGCATCAACTTCTTGTTTGTCTTGTAACGACCAACTGGTGCCATATCATAACGCTTTGGATCAAAGAAACGAGCTGTTAATAAGCTCCGTGCTGAATCAGCAGTCTTGGGTTCACCAGGACGAAGCCGTTCATAAATGTCCTTTAAGGCTTCTTCAACCCGAGAATCTTCAGCGTTCTTGTGAACATCTTTGTCCAAGGTTAATGATAATGTCTCACTATCGCCACCGAACATGTCAATAATTTCATCGTCAGAGCCAAAGCCCAATGCACGAATTAATTCAGTCATTGGCAACTTACGAGTCCGGTCGATTCGAACATATGAAACATTCTTAGCATCAGTTTCGTATTCTAACCATGCACCACGGTTTGGAATAAAGGTAGCACCGTAGTTTGGCCGACCATTCTTATCATTTTCTTCACTATAGTAGACCCCTGGTGAACGAACTAATTGTGAAACAATAACCCGTTCGGCACCATTAATAATGAATGTACCTTGGTCAGTCATTAGTGGGAAGTCACCAAAGAATACATCTTGAGACTTAATTTCACCAGTTTCATGGTTAGTTAGCCGTAACGTAACATGAAGTGGTGCTGAGTAATTAGCATCGTGTTCACGAGCTTCGTCAACAGTATACTTAGGTTCTAAAAGTTGATAGTCAACGAATTCCAAAGAAAGCTTTCCTTGAAAATCATCAATTGGCATAATATCATCAAACATTTCCCGTAAACCTTTTTCCATAAACCAATTGTAAGAATCGGTTTGGATTTCAATAAGGTTTGGCAATTCGAGAACTTCTTTAATTCGCGAGTAGCTACGACGGGTACGGTGTTTACCGTATTTAACTAAATGTCCAGCCAAACTGTTCACCTCTCTAATTTATTCCGCGAGTTCATTTAAATGTTACAATTTGATTACAATTTGCCCAAAATACGACTTTTGGGCAAAAAAAATCCAAAAACAGTTCAACGACTGTCTTTGGCTTTTATGCAGAATCTGATGGACAATAGATCACCAGGTTCAAATGAACTCACAATTACATACTATTAAAGTATACAAGTTCTATTAATTTTTGTCAACAATTATTTTTATATTTTTTAATTTTTTCCGCCCCAATTTGATAAACCGTTAATAATGCAATCTAGGATTAATTGGTCACGTTGTTCTGGTGTAATTGAATGGCCACCAATTAATTGAGAAGTACCAAAAATTGGAGTTAATCCGGCAATAAATAATTCAGCAGCTTCTTTAGGAAGAATGTCAGGGCGCAACCCTACATCCGGTTGACGGAAGAATGCTGCAATCGGTTCTAGATAATCCATCGTAAAAATCATATTAAGCTTTTGCTGTGCACTTTTCGATAATAGACGCATCGCTTGATTGTATTGGTCATAAATACTTAATGGATGATGTTTTTTTAATGCCTTGGTGATTTGCCATAATTGTTCATTCGGTGACAAATCATGTTTACGCATTACTTTATTAATATCTTGGCGAACTTTTCCACATAAATTTGTCATTACATCCAGATATAAAACCTCTTTATCGCTGAAGTGGTGGTATAAAGCCGGTTGAGTAATTCCAATCTGTTTGGCAATATCCCGTGTTGAAGTTTCACCAAATCCCTTTTGTAAAAATAATTTTGTAGCGGTTTTTAAGATTGCTTGTCTTGTCTTTTCTAATTGTTCCGCTCGCTTCATTTATTGTTCATCCCCTATTTTTAATCATTAATTATCTGATAAACACATTATAAGACTATAACTTATCTTTTGACAACCGTTTTAGAAAAATAATCATCAAATGTGATAAATGAATGCAATTTGGTAGCTCCCTCTTCTATTATCATTAGAGAACAAAGGTGACGATTATAGTTGATTTTAAGCGGTATAAAATGCGAAATATTTATTTGTGTGTTTCAAGTTTAACGAAGCTAGAATGCAAAAACGGTAAATTACACTGCACTTTCAGAATAATTTACCGTTTCTTTTATTTATTCAATTTTAATTCAACAGCTTTATCTTCATCCGGCTTTTTTACTTTAAAAGTAATTTTACCTTGATGCGCACCTACTGTTACGTCATCCCCAACATTGATTTCACCACTAAGGAGGCCAGTACTCAAATCATCTTCAACATGATCTTGTAAAGCACGACGAAGCGGACGAGCCCCATAAGCGGGATTGTAACCAAGCTTTGCGATTACATCAATTGCAGCAGGCGTAACTTTCAAGTTAATACCTTGCTCGCTTACGCGCTTATTTAAATCATTAACCATGAGTTTAACAATTTGATGAAGTTCTTTCTTTTGTAATGAATGGAAGATAATCGTTTCATCAATCCGATTAAGGAATTCCGGTCGGAAGTATAACCTCATTTGTTGCTTAATCGCCGCAGCCATCGCATCATAGTCTTGTGACATATCTTTTGCCCCAAAACCAACTTCTTTTTCATCCTGAAGCTGAGTTGCTCCAAGGTTAGAAGTCATAATAATAATGGTATTTCTAAAATCAACGCGCCGACCTTTTGCATCAGTTAAGTAACCATCATCTAAAACTTGAAGTAATAAATTAAATACATCCGGATGTGCCTTTTCGGCTTCATCTAATAAGACAACTGAATATGGATGTTGCCGTACTTTTTCAGTTAATTGTCCACCCTCGTCATAACCGACATATCCTGGAGCGGCACCAATCAAGCGACTAGTACTATATTTTTCCATATATTCTGACATATCAATCCGGATCATATTATCTTCCGAGCCAAACATTGCAGCAGCCAATGCCTTAGCAAGCTCTGTTTTTCCTACCCCAGTTGGTCCTAAAAACATAAAGGAACCGATCGGCCGACTAGGATCCTTAAGACCGCTTCGTGCACGCCGAATTGCCTTAGCGACTACGGTAACTGCTTCATCTTGACCAATTACTCGTTGGTGCAGAACCTTTTCCAAGTTAACCAATCGTTCACTCTCGCTCTTCTTCAATTGAGTTAAAGGAACTCCTGTCCATTCAGCAACAACTTGTGCAATGTTTTCACCAGTTACTTTCAATTTATAGTTATGGGAATCCTTTTGTTGAGCGCGTTGCTTTTTGCGATCAATCTTATCTTTTAGTGCTAATTCTTGTTGACGAAGAGTAGCTGCACGATCAAAGTCTTGATTATCAATTGCTTCTTCTTTTCGGGTTCGCAAATCTTCTAACTGACTTTCTAATGAAGGCTGATGATTTTTCTTATCTTCAGCATCAATCCGAACCATAGCTGCCGATTCATCAATAAGGTCAATTGCTTTATCCGGCAAGAAACGATCTGAAATATAACGATCCGACAATTTAACCGCTTCTTCCAGCGCTTCATCAGTAATCTTAGCATGGTGGTGCTCCTCATACTTCGGTCGTAGTCCTCGCAGGATTTGCAGGGTTTGGTCAGTAGTCGGCTCATCAACTTGAACAGTAGCAAAGCGTCGTTCAAGTGCCGCATCAGATTCTATATATTTCTGATATTCATCAAGGGTAGTAGCACCAATTGTTTGCAACTCGCCTCGTGCTAATGCTGGTTTCAAAATATTAGATGCATCAATTGCTCCTTCAGCGCCACCAGCACCAATTAAGGTATGGAGTTCATCAATAAAAAGAATCACATGCCCATCATTTTGAATCTCATCAATCACTTTCTTAAGGCGATCTTCAAATTCTCCTCGATACTTGGTACCCGCAACTAATGATCCCATATCTAGCATCATTAAACGTTTATTAGCCAATTCAGCTGGGACTTTTCCCTCAACAATCCGCTGAGCAAGTCCTTCAGCAATCGCTGTCTTTCCTACACCAGGTTCACCGATCAGCACAGGATTGTTCTTGGTACGACGACTAAGAATCTGCTCCACACGTTTAACTTCTTTATTTCGACCAATTACAGGATCAAGCTGGCCATTCCGAGCAAGTTCTGTCATATCACGAGCTAGTTTATCTAATGTTGGTGTACCAGTTTGTTGGACCCGCCGACGAGACGATTGACGACTAGAATTGCGTTGCTGACTATCAGCAATCCCTAACCGCCGTAAGATTACTTTTCTCATCTGTCGCGGTACAACATCTAGACTATATAAAATCCGTGAAGACAGGACACTTTCATCAGCGATTAAGGCTAATAATAAGTGTTCAGTGCCAATCTTCAATGCATGCATTTGTTGGGCTTCTTTTCCTGCTAACGATAATACTTGCTTTGCTTTTGGTGAGTATGGGAGATAATCTGAAGCTCCCAGATTTTCCATCGTTCCATAGCCAATTAAGCGTTCAATTTCTTCACGAATATCATCGTTTGTAATAGAAAATTGTTCAAATATTTTATTAGCAATCCCATCTTTATCCATTGAGAGGGCAAGCAAAAGGTGTTCAGTCCCTACTGCTTGGTGTTTAAAGTATTTTGCTTGTTCTTGTGCAATTGCTAGAACATGCTTTGCACTTGGCGTGAACATATTATCCATGTACAATCCCCCTTTTAACTTTCATAGCGAAGTCGATTCAAGAATGATACTAATATCCGGGCGCGAAGTTGGTCTTCAACCTTACTATCATTAACTGCTAGCGCTTGTTTAGATAATGCAACAAGCATAAGATCTCCTTCACGTCTGGTAATCACGTCTTCTTCATATAACGTTCGAACGATATCAAAAGCATCACGTTCACGAACCGAGTCGCCAATTGCTTGAATAAGTGAGTTTAGCACATTTACATCATCAAGTAAATTAACTCGCTCGATTCGAATGTACCCGCCGCCCCCACGCTTACTTTTTACTAAATAACCATTTTGAATAGTAAACCTCGTCTTAATAACATAATTAATCTGTGACGGTACTACATCAAACTGGTTAGCAATCTCAGAACGACGAATCTCGACCTGAGCTGAGTCACCAAGTATTTCTTTTAAGTATGCTTCGATAATATCTGAAATACTTTTATTCTCCATTATATCACCTCGGCTCTTTTGACTAATCTTGACCATTATTTTAACACACTTTTAGAGCGATAGCCTACTTCTATACCCATACATTTAAGGAAATAATAAAGACTAGTGAAGCATTCAAGTGCAACACTAGCCTTTTAGAGAATTAAATATGAACTAACTTTTTTAATTAATCGTTATCGTTGTGAACAAAATCAACAACATTACGACCAACAACCTTGTTATCCTTAAGCTCTTGGATCATATCATTAATTTCGCTTAACTTACGAGTCTTAACGATTGGGTGAACCTTACCTTCTGCACCAAATTGGAAACATTCAGCTAAGTCTTGACGGGTACCAACTAATGAACCAGCAACAATGATACCATCAAGAACAGTCTTAGCAATGTTAAGCTTCATATCACCTTGTGGAAGAGCAACGGCAACAAGCTTACCATCTGGGCGAAGTGAATCAACTGCTTGGTCGAATGCAGAGGCGGAAACAGCTGTTACTACAGCAGCGTGAACACCGCCAACCTTTTCTTGAATTTGCTTATCAACATCACCGTCATGACGGTTAATTAAAATTTCAGCACCATTCTTCTTAGCGGCTTCAAGCTTATCAGGATTACCATCAACAGCGATAACATGAGCACCAAATACGTTGTGCGCAAATTGGATACCCAAGTTACCTAAACCACCAGCACCAACGATTGATACCCATTGACCAGGCTTGATGTCAGCAACCTTTAATGCCTTGTACATCGTAACACCAGCACAAGTTAATGAAGTAGCTTCAACAGGATCAAGACCTTCTGGAACCTTAACAGCGTAGTCAGCTGGTACAATACATTGTTCAGCCATCGCACCGTCAGCAGTGTAACCTGAATTAAGAACGTTACGACAAAGAGTCTCACGACCAGTTAAACAATATTCACAGTGTCCACAGCCCTTGAAGAACCATGCAATTGATACACGGTCGCCAACTTTCAAGGAAGTAACGCCAGGGGCAACCTTAGATACACGACCAACCCCTTCGTGACCGATAATACGACCGGGCTTCTTACCAAAGTCCCCAGCAGCAACGTGTAAATCAGTGTGACAAAGACCACAATATTCCATGTCAACTAAAGCTTCACCGGGCTTCAAATCCCGAAGTTGAACATCTTTAACAGTAACAAAACCGTCTACTGGATCATTAATAACAGCAGCTTTCATAAGGTAAGATCTCCTTTATTAATAAACAAATTACTTTTTACAATGCTTATAGTACCATAACTTCTAGACAAATTTAAAGTGAAAATTTGCACATTTGCCAAAATAAATAATTTTGTTTTTTTATTAAAGTACTGATATAACAACAATAAAGTCCAGTAAATCAATTCTATTCATATTGTAAAGTAAATCACTTACTAATCATCACTAAAACTTTACTGTTATAATTTTAGACGCTCTCTATTAATAATGGATGTTATAATTTAATCAATTAGACAAAGGAGTGAGTATAATAATGTCTTATGGATATATCACCAAGCTAAGTGAAAATGTAGAGCGGCAACATATTCGTTACAATAATCGTTATGGAACGGCAATCGCTGCTGATATCTACACCCCTAAGAATCTAGAAGAAGACAAACTGTTACCGGCCATTGTAATCGGGGCACCTTATGGAAGCACAAAAGAACAGGCAGCAGCAATTTATGCAAATACGTTTGCTCAATTAGGTTTTGCTACTCTCGCATTTGATCAAGTATACATGGGCGAATCAGCTGGCGAACCGCGTCATGTTGCTTCTCCAGACTTATATGCAGAATCTTTTAGTGCCGCAGTTGATTATCTAGGCACAAAAGCAAAGCATGTCAATCGTGAACAAATTAGTGTTATCGGTATCAGTGGGGGAGCTGGGTTTGCTCTTAGTGCTGCGGCTGTTGATACGCGAATTAAATCTGTTGTAACAATTTCAATGTATGATATGACAGATATTCGTGAAATGGCTAATCTTGCTCCTGAACAATTATTCCAGCTTAAAGATCAATTATCAAAGCAACGGTGGGATGATTTTGAAAATGGGCAGCCTGACTATCACCCTTCCTTCCCAGAAGAACCATATGATAGTATTGACGATTTACCAAATCATGATGAATTAACAAATGAATGGCTTCGTTTTTACGCTCTTAAACGTGGCTTCCATCCCAATGCACGTGGAACCGCAACAACCACTTCTAATTTAGCAATGCTTGAATTTTCTGCATTAGACTATATTAAGGAAATTTCACCACGACCAATCCTATTTGTTTATGGAGACAATGCTCATTCCCGCTCTTATTCTGAGAGAGCTTATTACCTCGCTAACCAACCAAAGCAAAAATTGATCGTAGAAGACTGCGAGCATATTGATCTTTATGATAATCTGGAAAAAATTCCAGTAGATCAAATTGCAAAGTTTATAAAAGACAGTTTCAACGCATAATCAAACGACAAAATGCCAGCCAGTGCCTCAATTATGGAGCGCTGGTTGGCATTTTCTTTCTAACTGTTTTCGGAAGTTAATAATAAAAGACTGCTATCTCTTCTATTATAGAAAGGATAACAGTCTTTTTAACTTATCGGAATTACAAGAATTATTTTGCATCCCCGTCTTTCCTATTATATTAGGAAAGAAAGCAAGTCCTAATTGCAACGACCAAAAATATCGACCAAATTTATCCTTCCATGAACGTAGCAAACTTTGATACTGCTTTCTTTTTATGTTGCTTACCAAGATGAACGTATAGGTCAAGAGTTGTTCTAATAGTTGAATGTCCTAATCGTTCTTGTACATCTTTTGCTTGTACACCAGCAGAAAATAACATACTAGCATGAGTATGCCTAAAACCATGAGGACTAATATATCTTAGTTGATTGGCATTAGCAATATCATAATCCCAACGTCTCACATCCTGACGCACAAAAACACCTTCCGGACGATTAGGATTATTAAAAACATATCCATCTTTTAATTTAACTAACTTCGAATTAGTATATTTATGCCATTCTTTTAAGACTTTCAAAGTACCATCATCAATATCAATTGTTCTTATACTAAATTTTGTTTTAGGTTTATCAATGACTATCTCATTATGTTCTTTAGTGTCAACACTTCTCGAAACACTAATAGATTGATTAAAAATATTAATATCAGACCATTTTAGTGCAAGTGCTTCACTTGGTCTTAGACCTGTATATGCTAGTAAGCGAAAATACGTGTAATAAATAGGATTATTATACTTTTTACAAGCATTTAAAAAAAGATTCAGCTCTGTCTTACTATAATAATTAGTAAATGGTTGAGGTTCTTCTTTCAATCTTGGCTTTATGACTTTTGCCATAGGATTTGAAGTGATTAATTCCATTCGCCATCCATAATCTAATATTTTCCGAGCATAAGTATAGATTCTTTTATAACTTTTTGGATATTTCTTAAACCATTCGTTAACGATAGATTGACACTTAATCACAGTTAATTTGTCCAAATAAAAACCGCCTAATGATCCTAGAATATGCTTATGAACTAATTGATTAACAACAGTATATGTCGAAGGTTTTACCGTTGTTCTATATTGAGGAAGCCATAAATCTACTAAGTCATGAAATTTATATCTTTTTTTACTTGAAATAAACTCACCTCGTTTCACCGCTTTTTTCATAGTTACCAATGCTTCCAAGGCTTCTTCATAAGTCTTAAAAGATCTTTGCCTATGAATAACAGCTCCATTAAGTTCATTTACGCCTACATATAATCTAAAAGAGTATGGTTTTAATTTGCCAGGCGTATATTTTATTTTATTGGTTTTCTTATATTTCATAATATTTAACCCTCTATTACTTCTATCCTCAAGTATCACAGTAATAAATGGTTCATTACCATGATATATCATTTCTTAACAAAAGGCCCCTTCTACGAGCTTTTATTTATTTTTCTTTAGCTTTAAGCCAATTGATATATGTTTGTTTTCCATATACCTTTTGATTACCAACGTACGCAACAGGTAAGCCTGCTTTAACAAACTTCCGAATTGTCGGCTTTGTGAATCCTGTCCATTCTGCAAATTCATTTAGCTTTAGATAGGGTTTCTTCTCAATACTTTCATTTAACTCTTGCTCTTTATGAATCATCATGATAATTTGATCACTAATATTTTTTAATTGTTCTGGTGTAAATAATACTTGTAACTTATCCATTTGTTACTGTTCCTTTCTAAACTATTAAAATAAATTAGCTGCTCACTATATTTAATATATTGCTAGTTAATTTCTTTGCTTAGCTATTAATTCTGCCTATTCTTCAAGATTGAAATTTTACGTTTTAACCCATTAATTTGCTTTAATAATTCATCATAGGCTTTAGCTGAATAAAATACTCCATCCAGCTCATTGCCTCTCATAACACTTATTGATAATCGCTTTGCTTCACTCAATTTTCGTGCTTTTTCAAAACATTCTAAAAATGTATCTTTCTTTATACAAACTGTTTGTTCCCATTCAAAATTCGAATTATTAATCATGGTCTTCATTCCTTTCATGCATGGCATAGATGATTTTTAAGCTATTTAATCTCATATAAATCAGTTACTGCAATACTTTTCGCATTGCTATGGCGTAGTATATACTTTATTTTTCAAAACAAAAAGCGCAAAGTGCAGAAGCTTAATGCGCAAATTTACGATATATATTTCCAATTAACTATACAATAAATATAGCAAAAAACTAAAACTACCAAACTATTACTAAACATAAAACGAATTTATCGTAAAATAGAGGTTGAGACTTCTCTCATAATTTTTCACATGTAAAATTTATTTTAGGAGGGCAAAATGACACTTGATGCAGATCTCCATTTAAAAGACGAATCAGACGAAGCCGTTAAGAAAAAGAGTTTTTTATATAAAGAATGGTTAAAAGTAAAAAAAGAGCAAGGAGGATATTTCCTTCTTGCTAATGGCATTTTACAATATCTGCCTTTATTAAAAAGTTCAGCAGCAATGAATTTATATCTGTATTATGCAGAATCCGCTAATAACAATGGTGGATATTCTTGGCATAGCATTGCTACTATATCAAACAAATTGCAAACTAATCCAAGGACAATCAATAATTGGAATAACGCTTTAAAAGATGCTGGTCTTATTTTAAGATTTTCTGGAGATAAAGGCTCTAATGTAACGCAACTGTTACCACTTGATGATTTCGTCCTTAATGTAGATCATTTAAAAATAGACAAAGTAGAAGAAAAATTAGATGATGCTAAATTTGAATTTAAAACGGTAGTTTCTTTTTATATAAAGTACCCAAATCTAGATCATAAAATTGTTTTTGCTCATAAAAAATACAGTATTTATGGCCTAAAATGTCATGATACTAAAGAAGAACTTAGTTTTTATCGCTATATTATATTAGAAGAAACTCTAGAAGGCGATCAAAAATTATTTAAAGATAAAAAATTTAAAAAAGATGTTTTATATTGGAAAGACGATAACAGTTCCGATAATAATTCGATAAGTTTTATTTGTGATTTGTCCAAAGAGGATGAGTTAAGCTATAAAAAAAAGCTTAAATTATGTTTGCAACTAACTAGAAAGGGACTAATAAGCGAATATAAAACTGCTAATAAGGAAAAGAAAGTCACATTCTAATTTGTTATAATAAAAAAGTGCACTGGCTACCACCAATGCACAAGATGTCAACTTAGGAGCTGATACCCTTGAGGGTGTACTCTGTTGCGCTTGGCTGGTGGTGTATTGCGAGTACACCAGAACAAGAGCGCTACCATTAAGCTATCAGCCTAATTGTTGAATATAATATATTCTCCATTACAGTTATATTATAGCATGGTTTAGCGAACTTGACGACCGTCTAGCTTTAGGGCTGGGCGGTTTTTTATTTATACCAATTCAATTTCACATTCTTCATAGGCTGATTCCCATCCATTCGGCCTGTGACTTTTATATCCATGTTTTGTCAGACATTTATTTTCTTCTCTCGTTATCCAGATAATTTGATGTTTTTTTATTAATTCACCTAGTTTATCATTAACATTTTTACCATATCTAACAATTTCAATAGCGTCCGATGCAAAATCACTTCGTGTATAAGCATGTTCCCACATCAAATCATTAAGGAGCGAAAATTCATCTTGTTCTTTTAATTTTCTCCATTCATCCCAATTTAATTCAGATAAAGATTGAAAATCTAGTTTTCTCAATTTAGATGTTGTAAAAATTTTCTGTGCTTTAACAGAGTACCTGATTGGATTCAGTAAAATTCCATTATTTCCAATTAAATTCCACATTTCTCTTAGAGTCCTGTGATAGAATTTATATTCTTTATTCTTTTTATCAAATTTTAGAGCTTCCTTGCTTAGCCTTTTAGTAGATAAAGTCATTGATCTTATAAATTGCTTACTTCCAGTCATCGTTTTTTCTCCTATGCAAATTTATTTTACCCATCAACTTAAAAGTTTCTGAATAAGCCTTCAGATCTTACTATAACAGAGTTAAGCTGTGGTCATAAAGTTTATTCAGAAAAGGATTGGTAAAATGACTGAATATGGATATGCAAGAGTGTCAACTAAGGGTCAAAGCCTTGATGATCAAATAAGTCAATTAAAAAAAGCTGGAATCAGTAAAAATAACATTTACTTTGAAAAGTTTACTGGCACTACTACAAATAGGCCTATGTTTGATGAACTCACTAGCAAGGTAAAGAATGGAGATATTATTACTGTTACTAAATTGGATAGATTGGCCAGGAATACTAGAGAAGCACTAAATATTCTTGACCCCCTAATGAATAATGGTGTTAAATTCAACGTATTAAATATAGGCGTATTGGAAAACTCTACTATTGGTAAATTAGTTAAAACTATCCTTCTTGCTGTAGCTGAAATGGAAAGAGATATGATTGTAGATAGAACTCAAGAAGGAAAAAGATATGCTAGGCTACATAAGAAGAATTATCATGAAGGAAGACCAAATAGATTGATTACCCCTCATTACCAAGCAGCTTATGATTATCTTTTAAACCACACTTATAAAGATACTTCTAGAGCTTTTAACATTTCTATTTCCACTTTGCAAAGAATAAAGCATCAAATTGAACACTAAAATATATGTACAAAAACATGACCATATTTTGAAATTGAAGTAAATATCAAAATATGGTCATGTTTTAATTACGACTTACTCATGATCATCCGGTATCTCATAACTATGTTCATTAAATAGGTTACGATTTTTGGAATCATTCATAAAGTCTATTAACCATTCTACTAACTCGCAGTAAAATTCTTTCTCTTCATTCTCGTCCAATCCATTAATCTGATTTTGAACTCCTTGAAGACTCTCTATAATGGGATCCAAAGTTAATTGATTAAAATTTCCTTTTGATTTTTCTCCTTGTCCCATAGCTAGGATTTCTCCTAATTCACTCTGAGTTCTTAACCTAATCGCACCACGAATATATTTTGACCTGTCTCCCCCAGTACTTACACTAGCTAGTTTCTCAATTTTTTCTTTCTCAGCTTTAGTAAACAAAACTTTAATATTACTAGTTCTTTTTTCTTCTTCGCTTTTTTTATTCATTTTAAACTAGCCTTCTTTCTATAACGTCAATTTTGAAAACATAACCATGCTTTCAATTAATACTTTACATCAAATAAATTCACATTTCACCGTTATAAAATATGACCATGTTTTGAAGTTAAAATAAATATCAAAATATGGTCATATTTTCAATTAATGATTTTATATTTCTAAATCTTATTAACTGCTGTATTAAATAATAAGTGTATACATTTCACCGCAAAGTGGTATAATTAAACTAATAAATAGATAATCTTATCAATGATAACTATTTTATCTTGTATATAAGGTTAAACAATACACTGATTAAGAGGATTAATTATGATAACTAGTAATAAAAAATCTAACTTTAATGATACTGATCAAGTTTATTATTTAGTAACAAATAATCACATTCATTATCGAAAAAATGGTTTTACAGCACATTCTTCTCATATAATAAAGAAAAAGAATGGATTATACATAAATAAAGCAACAGGTGAAGTAATACCAAACCCTAAAAAATCAGACTTAAAAATTCAAAATCAACAATCGCTTATACGCTCCTATCGTAATTTATTTTACACAATTGAAAATTACGTGGACACCTTTAAGCATAGTGTGACGATAACTTTAGATTATGAAAAACCTCAAACTAATCTAGACAGTCTTAGTCACGATTTTGACTGTTTTATCAAGCGCTTAAAACGTTATATCAAAAAAGTATATCCGACATATCATTATGAGTATATAAGAATTAATGAGCCACATGAGAATCTTTTTGAAGGGAAGCCGAAATGGCACATTCATTTAATAATATTGGGAATCGCATTTATTCCTATTGAAGATATTCGAAATTTATGGAAACAAGGAGGTGCCTACATAAAATCATATACAAATCGTAATGGCGAGTCTGCTGCTAAATATTTTTGTGGATTTTTGAATGCTCCTGAGCATACAAAGAGTAAAAATGAGTTAGATATCAAACGTTCTTCTAAAAAAAGACGACTTAAATACTATACCAGTGGTACTGATTTATTCAGTACTTCCAGAGGAATCAAAACCCCTACGTTCAGAAGAGGGACATATGGAAAAATAAAGAAAAAATATCCTGGTGAAACCTTGAATGAAGGATCAAAAACTATTGTTATAGATGGAAAAATTGTTAATAGATTTGATTACATGAACCAGAAATTAATCAAATAAAAAACAGCGATAGATTTCTCTACCGCTGAAATAGCTTCTTTCCGCTGATAAGTACTTATCTAGGTAGCGGATAGCCTTTTTAATTCCACCCTTAGCCATTTTTTTCAAAGAATGGAGCAGGTGCTTAACGAGCTTATTAGGCACGATCAAAAGAATAATGCACCAACTATGCATTGGAGTCACCTCCAACCTGCACTATTTTGTGGAGTGGTTAATTCCAACAATGTGCTCATCTATTGTATCATATTAAAAGTATGTTATGATTTAGAATATCAAAAGAATAATGCCGGTGTGCAAAATGGAATCAGTTGGTTACTTATTCCGTACCGGTAGCTTGGACGCTTAAAAGGCGCCCTTTTTTATTTCAAAAATTCTAAGTCAAAATAATATATTAAATAATGACCACTAATTATATTATTTCCTTTTAATTTTATTTTCATTCTTAAAAGACTATTCAATTTTATTTTCTAGATTGAATAGTCTTTTTTCTTAGATTAAAGAATGATAAATATAAAAAAGGAGTGGCAATCACCATGACTAAATATGGATATGTTTCAGGATTCTTAAAAGATAAAATCAGCAAAGAAGATAGTTTCAAGTATCAAGCTACCATCCTTCTTAGTATGGGAGTTCCTCACGAAAATTGTTTTGCTGATGTATTTAGAAAAAATAATAAAGACCGATATCAGCTTCGTAAGTTTCTTAATACTATTGCACAAGAAGGGGATGTTCTCGTAGTTCCTACCCTAACGTGCCTATATAGTAATGTTAGAGAGCTTTGTTGTCTTATGTATATTGTTGAAGATAGAGGCTTAATAATTGAGTCTTGTGATATGGATTTAAGTGATGATAGTGATTCCAGCAATTGGATACTTGCATCTCAATTAGCTCACCTTAACTATCTTAATTATCTTCGTAGTCAAAACATTTCTAAAGCCATCAAACAGAAGAAGTATCAAGCTACCTTAAATACTGGCGGACGTAACAAACGTGTTATCACACCCTTATACCGGCAAGCATATAAGTATCTTCAAGCCCATACTTACACTGAAACGCAATTGAAATTTCATTTGTCAAAATCAACTCTTTATAGGATTAAAAAACAAATCAAAATGAAGCGACTTTCCACTAATCATCAGAGTTACAATGCCAGTCGAGGTGATTAAAATGAAGAATAAAGAACTAATCTATTGGATTGATCTTACTGGTCCTGCCTCTTTAGATGAAATAATCCGACTAACAATTATCGATCCTAATAACCAAGTATTATTTAATCGTAAATTCGATACTAAACAAGTAGATTACTGGGATAGTAACATCAACGGCATCATGCCGGAGAGCCTCATTAAGGAGCCTCTATTTGAAGAGTCAAGGAAAGAGATCCAAAAGATATTTGATAGCTCAGAGACGCTTATAACCTTTTATGGCTCAACTTCCTTTTTAGAAAAGCAAGGCATTAACTTAGCAAATAAAACGATTATTGATTTAGCTGATTCATTTAGAGTCTTAGGAGATAGCACGGATACTATCGAAAATCTATGTATTTATTATGGCTATCCTTTGACTGACAATGTTTTTGAACGTACAGGTATTGATTGTGCTAAAGGAATCAATTTCTGCTACCATGAAATGGAAAATAACCGTAAAGCACAAGAAAATTAGTAAATAAAATAGAACTAAAAATACGCTACGAACTTTTACAAAAGTGTTCGTAGCGTATTTTAGATTTAGTACTGAAACTTGAAAGCGCAGAATTGCAGTAATTAACCGCCATTCTGCGCTTTTTCC
>OFGE01000187.1_pt1 | contig 71254 bp, 60 predicted proteins | sample 1521681 | NCBI WGS metagenome assembly OFGE01 (sample SAMEA3504093, study PRJEB24116) | mouse gut metagenome | biome: mouse gut; feature: mouse-associated habitat; material: faeces | place: Denmark | collected 2011 | reverse complement strand
AAGAGATTTCGGGGAAGTTTGTAATGGTGACTTAATCAGCAGGCACTATTTAAAAATGAAAGGTATCTCTTAATCCTGCCCAGAGCTGGTCTTTCTCACTTAGGTTCAATGCCGTCCCATCCTTCAGGCGATATCCCTCTGCCGACGCGTTTCCGGGGTACTCTCCCGTTAACTCCGGCCATGTGATGCCGATCTGCGGATCATTCCACGCCAGTCCTCCCTCATCACCCGGATGATAGAAATCCGTACACTTATAACAGAATTCCGCCACATCGCTCAGCACCAGGAACCCATGTGCAAAGCCTTCCGGAATGTAGAACTGCTTCTTATTCTCTTCTGTCAGCTCAATGCCAAACCATTTCCCGTAAGTCTCGCTGTCTCTCCTTAAGTCAACCGCCACATCGAATACCGAACCCCGGATCACTCTGACCAGCTTCCCTTGTGGAAATTCCTTTTGAAAATGCAGGCCGCGCAGAACTCCTTTGACAGAACAAGACTGGTTATCCTGCACAAAATTCATCGTAAGCCCGGCTTCTTCCATATCTCTTAGATTATACGTCTCCATAAAATATCCGCGGGCGTCTCCATGGACGGCAGGCTCGATCACACAGAGCCCTTTAATCCCTCCCACATTCTTCTCTACCTTAATCTGTCCCATAGTATCCTCTCCTCAATTACAAATACACTCCAGACCATATGTATCCGGCAGGTAGGAATTACCTGCCGGAACACTCTAAAATTCAAGCTCTCTTAAGTATCTGTTCAGGGCATCCTGCCAGGATGGAAGCGGTTCGAATCCATTCTCCGCAAGTTTACTGCGGTCCAGCCTGCTGTTGAACGGCCTTACAGCTTTCGATGCGCCATACTCTTTTGTCGTCACCGGAACTACCTGCACCCGTTCCGGTGCATATTCTTCATGCCCAAGCTCCACTGCCTGGCGGAAGATCTCTTTCGTAAAATCATACCAGCTGATATAACCGCCTTCATTCGTCACATGATAATAACCATACTTCTCTGTCTCTATCATATCAACTAGAAGCCGCGCCAGGTCGAACGTATATGTTGGCGTACCGATCTGATCATCCACGACCGTGATCCTGTCATGTGACTTTCCTACATTCAGCATCGTCTTGATAAAATTCTTGCCGTTCCTTCCAAATACCCAGGCAATCCGCACGATAAAATATTTCGACAGGTTCTCTGCCACGGCAAGCTCTCCTAAAAGCTTCGTCTTGCCATAAACATTCAGCGGCTTGTAATCCTTGCAGTCCGGCAGCCAGGCTTCTGTCCCCTGTCCATCAAACACATAATCCGTACTGATATAGACCATCTTACAACCCAGCTTCTTACACACCTTCGCGATATTCTCCGTACCGTCTGCATTGATCGCACGTACTTTCTCTACTTTATCCTCATCCTCGGCAAGATCCACAGCCGTCCATGCCGCACAATGTACCACCACATCCGGCTCTGCCGCGGTGATCCTCTCTTCTGCTGCCTGCGCATCTGTGATATCCAACTGCACATAAGGCATGGATGTCACGGCAGAGTGATCCGCCACACCACTGTACTCCGGGGCGATATCACTGCCGATCCCCTCATACCCGCGCTTCGCAAGTTCATTCATCACATCATGGCCTAACTGCCCTGCCACTCCGGTCACAAATACTTTCATATCATTTACCTCCCTTACACATCCACTATTCGCTCTGCAGATCAGCGTATCCTGCTTCTCTTAACAGAACAGGTTCTCATCTGTTCGCATACATTTTCTCATAATAATTCCTGTACTCACCGGAGATGATCGTCTCCCACCAATCCTTATGATCCAGATACCAGCGTATGGTCTTCTTGATCCCGTCTGCGAACTTTGTCTCCGGAAGCCATCCAAGCTCACTGTGGATCTTCGTAGGATCGATCGCATAACGCATATCGTGGCCTTTCCGGTCTGTCACATATGTGATCAGGCTCTCTGGTTTGCCTAATTCCTGACAGATGATCTTCACGATGTCGATATTCTTCATCTCATTGTGTCCGCCAATATTGTAGACCTCTCCCACGCATCCCTTGTGAATGATCAGATCGATCGCCTTACAATGATCCTCCACATAGAGCCAGTCGCGGACATTCTCACCCTTGCCGTACACCGGAAGCGGCTTGTCGTTCAGCGCATTGGCTATCATCAGCGGGATCAGCTTCTCCGGGAACTGGTACGGTCCGTAGTTGTTAGAACATCTGCTGATCGTCACCGGAAGCCCGTACGTCCGATAGTAAGCCAGTACCAACAGGTCTGCCGCAGCCTTGGACGAGCTGTAAGGACTGCTGGTATGGATTGGCGTTTCTTCCGTGAAGAACAGATCCGGGCGGTCAAGCGGAAGATCCCCATATACTTCGTCGGTAGAAACCTGATGGTAACGGGTGATTCCATATTTCCTGCAGGCATCCATCAGCACAGCGGTTCCCTTGATGTTGGTGTCCAAAAATACTTCCGGCTCCTCGATGGAACGGTCTACATGGCTCTCTGCCGCAAAATTAACCACCATATCCGGGTGTTCTTCCTCAAATAGCTTATAAACTGCTTCCCGGTCTGTGACGCTCTCCTTTACAAAACGGAAATTCGGGCGATCCATCACTGGCTCCAACGTGGACAGGTTTCCGGCATAGGTCAAGCAGTCCAAGCAAATGATCCGATAATCCGGGTATTTGTCCAACATGTGAAAAATAAAGTTGCTTCCGATAAATCCGGCTCCGCCGGTTACGATAATTGTCATATTCATTCTCCTTCTATTCCTGTGCGCTTCTTACTGTTTCTGTTTCATATGCCGCATCCGGCAATGCTTTAGTACAAGCCATCCTGGAATTTTCCGTCCAGCACGTCTTTCAAATATTGTCCATACTGGTTCTTTTTTAATACTTCGTACACTTCTAGCATGTTCTCCTCTGTAATCCAGCCATTCAGATAGGCAATCTCTTCCAGGCAGCCGATCTTACGGTGCTGGTGGGACTCCACCGTCTTTACAAAATTCGTTGCATCCACCAGGCTCTCGTGGGTTCCGGTATCCAGCCAGGTAAATCCCTGCCCAAGCAGTTCTACATTCAGCTTCTCCGCTTCCAGATACACCCGGTTCAAGTCTGTGATCTCAAGCTCGCCGCGGGCGCTGGGCTTTAAGTTCTTCGCATATTCTACCACCTTGTTATCATAGAAATATAAGCCCGTCACGCAATAATTACTCTTAGGTTTCTCGGGTTTCTCCTCAATCGAAACCGCCTTGCCTTCATGGTTGAATTCAACGATACCGAAACGCTCCGGGTCATCCACGTAGTATCCAAATACAGTAGCTCCCTTTCCCGACTCCGCATTCTTCACGGCAGCCGTCAGCCGCTTTTTCAGGCCATGTCCTGCGAATATGTTGTCCCCCAAAACCATTGCGACCGTATCGTTCCCGATAAAGCCTTCCCCGATGATGAATGCCTGCGCCAGTCCGTCCGGACTAGGCTGGATAGCATAGGACAAGTGTACCCCAAACTGATGCCCGTCCCCTAAGAGTTCCTGAAACCGGGGGGTATCCTGGGGCGTGGAGATAATCAGGATCTCCCGAATTCCCGCATTCATCAGAACTGACATGGGATAGTAAATCATCGGCTTGTCGTAAATCGGCAGTAATTGTTTAGATGTGACCATGGTCAGCGGATAGAGCCGTGTGCCGGAACCTCCTGCTAAAATAATACCTTTCATGTGCAGCCTCCTTCTCTTTCGGAGCCTGTATGAAACAGACTCGCTATTACTTATAGTGTTTATAAAATTCTAACTTTTCATTCTGCCCTTGTTCATTCTATCTGAAACTTTATACCTTAATGGACGAAGTCCACCAGCCCGCTGGGCATGCATTACGGTGTGCCCTTGGGTATACCTTTGTAGTATAAAAGATGACCTTAGGTCACCTTCAAGCATTTTTTCTAAATTATTCAAAATTTATTATACTGTTTTACAGATAAACACTCCCGCTTCTTTTGTAATACGAAAACCTCGATCTGTTTTCCGTTTTACATACGATCGGAATTCCTTATATCTTTCCGTAATATACTGCCCCTGGTTGCCATGACAGGACAGCACATAGGCAATCAATGGTTCCGGCTTTGGCACAACCAGATAATCCTCATACTGTCTCCACTCACAACTGCCAAAGAATTCTGTTAAAATACTACCGCCGTTTTCCATCCCAAACCTATCGTATAATTTGTCCGCTGAAAGTACAATTCTATCGTCGAATCCCTGCACTAAAGCGCTTACCTCCTTCATATGATTCTGCCCATAGGCGCTGCACAAAAATTTTCCCCCCGGTCTTAACACCCGCAATACTTCCCCGCATACTTTCCGGATGTCCTCACAGTAAAACAGAACATGATTTGCAATTACCAAATCAAAGCTATGATCTTGACAGGGCATCCGTTGGCAGTCGAAGACCTGATAAGAGAACCTTGGGTCAGACGCTCCGATTACCCGACGGGCATCCCTTAACATCCCTTCCGACAGATCCGAAAGCGTAATATCTATCTCCACCGGAAGCCTGTCCATATTTTCCATCCATAAAGTCCCGTCCCCGCATCCAATCTCCAACACCTTCATCCCCGGACTTACTTCTAACTGTTCATAAATCCATGGGAACCACCCCTGCTGATTCTGTGAATACAGATGATGTAGGTGAATCCGCGCCGAAATGTTGGAGGCATTCTGATACTGATTCTTTAGGCTCTTCTCCATCCCCGTAAGGTGGATCAGGTTCAACATCTGATCCCAGTCAATCGTATGCTCCTCGCGGATCGCTTCTGAGGTATCGCGAATCGCCTTTTCAACGAGCTGCATCTGCTCGATCCTATCCTGCACAAGCTTGAGTTGGATATTTAGCGAGTTCAGCATAAAATGATAATCTGTATCATCTATCAGCATCTCACGAATGTCTTCCAAAGAAAATCCCAGGTATTTCAAAAGCAAAATCTGTTGCAGCGCTGCAAAATCTTTATCCGTATAAAACCGCGCCCCCGCCTCGCTCACGAAAGAGGGTTTCAGAATATCCTGCTTATCGTAATAACGGATCGTCCGCAAGGTTACATTTGCCATGCGTGCAAAAACACCTGATGAATAATAGCCTGTCTTTTTCATTTCACCACTCCTTCATTTCTTTTCGGAACATATCTGTTTTAAGCCGGAACAACCCATGTTCTTTACCGCAACACTTGATAAAATATATCTTAACAATATGCAAAGGAGGAATAAAACATGGCTTTCGCAGAAAAACTGAAAGCTCTGCGTCATGAAAAAAATATGACACAGGAATATGTTGCAGCCCGCATGAATGTTGCCCGTTCAACAATCGCAGGTTATGAAACAAAAAACCGGCAGCCTTCCCACGAGAAACTATCAGCGTTCGCCAACCTCTTCCATGTGACGATTGACTATCTTCTTGATGATGAAGAACCCAGTTACATCACATTGGACGAGTCAAGGACTATGGACGATGACGCACAGGAACTCCTGAAAAGATACCGCCGACTGTCCATACGTTCAAAAAAGGATCTGCTAAAACACCTGAATCTTCTGGAAATCCGGGACGGGACCGAACTCCCGGAACCAGAAAAAGAGGATACGGACTCCTTCTGAACATACATCCGGCTAACCCTCCTCGTCTTGCGAAGGAGGGTTAGCCGCTGACATGAATATTATGGAACGGATTAACTATGAAAACATTCCCATATATCCCGGATAATCCGTATGCCCTGTCTCTAACGTTGCCCCGTCTACCGTAATCTTAATCTGTTCGCATCCGTATGCATCAAGAAACGTGTTGCAGACGCCTCCTATTGCATAATATTCTCCCGTAGATCCCATGCTTGACACATATGAGGCAAACGCCCCGTTAAAGTCTATCAATAATGTACCGACTCCGTCTGCCGTGGTTTGCTCCAAAGAATTAACTTTGACATCCGCCGCAATTGCCCCCTGGTCAGCTAATGCCTTAAGCACTGCCTCTGGTGACAGCGACGTAATTTCCGCTTCCACTGTCTGGAATGCCGTGGCGTCGTCATTGCTGCTGTAAACATTAATCTTCACCGTCTCTGCCGGCTTCTCTTCCTCTTCGGTGTCTTCTCCGAAAGCATCACCGGACTCCTGTTTGTCCTTTTGCTCTTGCTCCTGTTCGTCCCCGCCTTCCCCGTCTTCTTCCGGGTTCTCTTTATCGTCGGTATCCTGCCCGTCCTGGGTTACAGAATCCTGGGGAGGATTTTCGGTGTCCTGGCCACAGCCTGCAAGGCAGAACATTCCGGCTAAAAGCAGTATTAAGATTCTCTTTTTCATGGTTTTCGTACTCCTTCCTCAATATAGTTTCGACCATTTTTATTATACTAAAAAAGAAGAGGGGCTTCAAGTTTTTGTTGGGGTGTAGGTACAAAACATTGGTAAATAGCTTTACAAATCTTCTTGCAAATAAATATGAGTGAACTGCTTACGGCCATGCAGGCGCATATGTGACGGAGTATCAAAGCGGGTAAGCAGTACAGGGGATATTCTGTAAAGCTTCATTTATCACTTCAAAATAACAAATCTACTGTGAAATATTAAATTTTCAAGGTCCTTACAAGGATTCATCCATAGAAAATTCTATGTTTTGGCCCCAGCATCATGACATTGTGAAAATACTGGAGTTATCCCACCTTTTGGTGTGAGAAGTATGAATTATATATTGTGAAACCAATTGCTGGCGGGTTCTATTTTATTCCGATCAACCGTAATTCTTACTCCCTTATCTAACATTTTATAGGAACAAACAACACTTGCAATATTAAGTAATGTATATATAGCAGATATGGTTATAGCGGCAACGTCAACAACAGTTAACTTATTGCTTTTTGATAAGGAAGTGTAGGCTCGTTTCAAGTAACTCTTAAATAGTAAGAATAAATGTTCTGGAATATTATTCGGATCATTCATTATTTTTTGAATATTGTCCCTAGAAGATGTCTTACTGAACTCACTGGCAGAGTATCTGCGATCTTTAAACATATTAGTAATATCACTTCTCATTGTATTGTGTATATTATTATAATAAGATTTATTAATGTTTATTATTGACTTAATCTCATTATAAAAATTTTCACTTCTTGACGTTTGACTCTTTTTATACATTTCATTTGCAATTTTTACATTTCTTTTATAGAATGGTTGATTTTCTGCAAATAGAACATCTAAAATTGGGCTATCATATTCTCTCTTATGGGCGTCAACGCCATAGTGTTTTATACTAAGATCCGAGGATATGCTACAAACAGCCATAAACAAATCCGCAAGGAATAATGTTGCAAATTCACCATACTCCTTTTTACATCTATTCAGTGAAAAAGGGAAAACTACATTCTGCGTATATTGATTATCACTAATATAATTTAAAAAATCAATCATACTCTTTGCATTACCCTTAGAAGTATCTTTTCGATAAGAGATTATTATTTCACCACTATCTTTATCAAAACCAAAAACTGGATAAAAATCCAGAAATTTTTTAGGGTTATAAAGTTTCTGCAACAAATATAATGGTATGGACTCATTATCAATGTCAGTTCTTAAGTTCTTAAAAGCTAACTTGATAGATTCCCAATCAATGCTATCTGTATAATTTTTCAAATTATCACGAGATACATCAAGGTTGATTATTTCTGGAGGGAAATTTGCAGCTACACAGAAGTATTCATCTCCTAGATGCGATAAATGGTCTTGACCTGGGGCTAAAAATGGTATTAACACTCCACTATTTAATAATACATTTTTAACCTTTGTAGTATACACGTTCTTATCCGGTTTATAAAATGTAATACCAAAATCAGAACATACTTTTCCATCAAATTCCTTACTTGCCGACCATATGCCTGTGCAAGAATTCTTCCTAATGGGGACAAAATGATTAATGGAAAACAAACTAGTTTCACTTTGTATTTTTTTTTGTAAGTAATTTCGAGGTATCGCAAGCTGATTGTTAATGTAAATGTCTATATCTACCCCAAAAATATATTTATGAATATACGCTACTATTTTGTCACGGTCAAATGAATATTTTGTTCCCTTCTGTTCTGGATTCTCCCATATTTTTATGGAGGTTCCTACTTCGGTTCGGGCTTTATCTTCTTCAATAAAGAAACATCCATCATAATTTGGAATATCCAAAAAGTAACCTTTTGACATTGTATAGTGTTTTGTCTTCACTTCAATATGCTTGCCAAGCATAAAACAGGAAAGGAAACCAATTCCAAACTGGCTTATGGGACTATACTCTAAATTCAGCACATTATAATCCTCACCATTGTAAAAACTCAAGCCAAGAGTTGTAAGGTAGCGTTCGAGAATATACTTTGTCATACCAGATCCGTTATCTTCAATATTAAAATAAGATAATCCAACTTGTTTATCAAAATCAATAATAATATTAATTTTCCCATCTTCAACGAAGCTTTCGTCGTGTTCCCTTCGTACATTTATTGCATCAATTGAATTCTGAATCACCTCGCGTGCGAAAACTTCAGGCTCAGAATATATATTCCATCCTGCCAACAGCGGCAGAAGTTTAGGAATATATGCAGTAAACTGTCTGCTTTCAATTTCATTCGTCTGCTTTTCATTATGTCGCAATTTAGGGAGTACATAATATACCCTAAAGCCATTATCTGAAAAGTCTCTCTCAAAATTATGTAAAATAATCTCGAATTCTTTAATAATTAAACTACATATTTTTATTGCTTCCGCAGTGTCACATGTAACACTAATTTCCAATGAACGCCGTTCATCATTAACAATAAATTCTACAGTATTACCTCGCATTTCGCTTGGCAAGTTATTTCCAGTATATGCAAAATCAATCTTTTTGCTGACAACATTATTGTAAAACTCCTCACTTTTGTATTTAATTATTATATAAAATTCAGCTAAAAGAGACATTATTGAGGATAAAACAATTATTTTCTTCTGTTTACCATTAAGATTTTTGATACTTTGTTGATATACGCTGAAAAAATCTCTGATTTCCGAGACACCGCAAATGTTATTAAAACATTCTGAATGAGGGAAGTACTGCGCTTCTTTGCTAAAAATAAAGCTTTTAAGTTTGCTTTTCAAATAATCCGATTTCGTCTCTCTAAGCATGTAACGATAATGTGTAACTGTTAAAATAAAATAAATTGAATCAGGTAAACTATTAATATTTTTAGCAATACTTGATAGCGATAAAAGAGTGCTGTCTATGAGCCTATATATTTCTTCCTGTGGCGTAACTGTATCATAACTGCACAGCTCTTTATATGCCCTCGATAAGTCAGGAGTTTCGCTTATTATATTTTCTATGATTAGTTTTTCAACTTTTTTATCAATAATAGGTAACTTAATGGTTTCTCCTTCTTGTATATATCCTGCATTCTGCCGCATATAAGTTGAATATTCAATTTCAAATTTATAACCATATGGAAAGACCGTAATATAGTTAAATCTATTTGTTTCATCTGTTTCGGAAAGACTACCACACCCCAAAACGGAAATCATTTTTTCTGGCTTTGCAATATTTTGTTCAATATTAATTCGCCTATTTGAGTTGACATGCTTATGTCCATGTAAAACTACGCAGAAATTCTCTTCCGACAGGAATCGTATGAACTCCTCATTGTTTCGAAGATAGTTTTTCTCCACATATGTCTTATCTCTTTCCTCCATTAGAACAAACTGATGATGCAAAGCTGCAATAAGAGTATATTCATTGCTGTTTTTAATCTCCCGAAGCTTGTTTCTAATATTAAATAATTGCTTTACATCTATTAATCCATAATCGTCATATGCCCCTTTCCGATGTTGTCCACCTTCACAATGTGGGGAGCGAAAGCCTACAATAACTACTTTTTGTTCGCTGAACTCCTTTACAAATGTAAAATCCTGCAAATACCAATTTGGTGTCGAATTATCGTAGAATGAATCTAAAAAGTATTTATAATTTAAAAAATGTTCATTAAGGCTACTGCCCTCACGGATTATTTCATGATTACCTGGTATAAACAATATAGACTCTTTGTTAAGAGAAGATTTATAATATTCGTTTATCCCCCTAATCAGATCATCAAAAAAATTTATAGCTTTTTCAATATTTTGGCTTTTTTTTGCAATCGTATAATCCGGTTTACTCTCTTTGCTAAACGCAGAATAATCAAAAATATCCCCTGTCACAAGAATAACGTCAGGAGCGCCCTCTGGAAAAGTATCCCCCATTAAAATTGATTCTGCAGGGGGAGAATTCTTACCGCAAAGATGAATATCTGATAATTGCATGATGTTTAATCCCATATCATCACCCCTTTTTTCTGAAAAATATTTCTGCCGCACACAAAATGATTTCAAATACTTTATATCATTTTCTCCTATATAACCAAGTTTTATATATTAAAGCCCTATCTCTACTATCACTTCTCCGTCATTATAGTCCTTATTTTACAAATTCAAGTTCCATTCTTATTGAATCATAAACAGCTTCAAAGTGGTCTGCTTCAAAATCTATATGCATAATTCCTGAAATATTAGAAAATAAATCAACTCCCTTTTCACAAAGCAAAAGTACTTTATTTCTTCCATATTTTCCTTGGAAGAAACCCACCTCATGAATTACATTTTGCCTTGCCCGCATACCACCTTCCTTTACCTGATCATCTTTTGTCAATAAAACAATAGCATAATTACAATAAGCACTCGCCTTCTCCAATTTCTCTACAATCGTTAAACCATTATTAGGTAACTCATCAAGTATAATTATTTCACGTTTTAATCTATTCCGGATGTACTCCTTAAGCTTAAGTTTTAATAATTCATTATGTCCATAACTAATAAAAATTTTATCATTCATTTTTCTTTCAATCTCCCACACTGAATTACTTAATTGCTCCATAAAATCAAGATCATTTTTATCTAAAAAAGTATAAATTCCTTCCCCAAATGCCTTGGAAACCACGGAAATCATCTTACTATTCCTTGCCGAAATCATTATCACAACCATATCAGGTGCAATTTTTTTTAATTTAGATAGTATATCCAATCCCTCATCTCTATATGTCGGAGGAAGCATAAGATCTTTGGATAAAACAATAGTTTTCACTATTTGTAAATTAGTTTCTTTCTCCACCTTTGACAATTGTGCAATTGTATCACCATATTCTATTGATGTAAAAACTTTGGTAGTATCACATAAATTAGTAAACAATAAAATTCCTCCTCTATAATTGTACAATCTCTCTCAGAGTATTTCGTCTGGTAAAAACAGATTTCATTTTCATAAGTTGTTATTTTAAAGTAGCCACTCCAGTACTCCATCCGGCCAGAAATCGAACTTGCTAAAAGTTCTAGCCGATGAGCCCACATCGTCGTTCAACTTTTGCCCATCACTAATATGAGCCAAAGAGTTTATTGATTCGATTTCTGACCGGATTAAGTACTAGCTCAATCGGAATTTCCTATAAAAAATGGTAAGCAAACAAGAAGAAGAAACTTCTCCTAATTTCCTTACCATTGATTAACCACTTACATATTATCACATTTTTTTCAAAATTTCGACATTTTTTTCAAAAATTTTTATTATTATATTTCCGTTTAGGATCGCCGTTTCTGTTATGCTGTATACGGTTGCGCTGGTTTCCACTCCTTTGATGCTCTTGGAAAACAGCCAGTTGCGGCGTCCTCCGCGAAGTTTTTTATTGCTCTCTCAGCGGCCGTATTGTCGATACTCAAATGCCCATTGTCTAAATATCTTCTTAAGTATTGCTTCGGGTTTAGCTGTGTACAAAACTGCTTTGCTTATTTTCAATGGCCTGTCTACTGCATCCTCCAGAAAATGCAGCCACTCAAACAAGGCATCTAGATTTCCTCAAACCACCGTCTTGCATAAATCCTGCATCCTGCTACGCCATTTCGATTCGGTAGATTTTTGTATGCCTAATATCGGTCATATGTAAAATGCTCTTCGCAACTTGTGGTTTATGGGCAGTTATTGTTTACTTCCTCCCACATCTAAACAAATCATCCATTAAGGTTCTTCTTCTAATAAAATTTCATTTATTATACTTTCAATTTCTTTTTCTGGTAGTGGCTCTTTCTTATAAGCATTCCAAGAAATATAACGATAAATACTATTGCCAGATTCTAAAATTTTACTCTTAATTTTCTTTTTTTCTAAATACTCGTCATCATCCCTTCCATATACTTCAATTATAATCTTTTTATTTGACTTTTCAAATTCAATAATACCATCTTCTAAATATTTGTCCTCATATGCTCCATACCCGTATTCAAATGGTTTATAAAAATATGCGCCTTTTTCTTTTAATCTATTTTCATTAAATATCTTACAAATAGCATTATACATCTCTACTTCATAAAGACTTTCGGAGAACAAACCAAAATCATTTACTAGTAGAAATCTCAAATCATGCATTGCATAAATATCCCTAAAACCAGACATTACAATATTTCTATTATGCATATTCTGTGTTGTATATGTTCTTTCATACTCAACAAGCGCTCTTTCTAACGCATCTCTATAGACAGGAACCATTACCCTCTCGTTATTTCTATTCCGTCTATTCGTTAATAATTTTACTATACTATCTTTTTCAGAAAACTCTGGAATTTCTTTTAACATCTCATATTCAAATCTACAATTATCTTTTATTCTATCTAAATCTGCAATACTTTTTTGATAATTATCAATTTTTGTTCTTTTTTCTGCCCAATATATTTTATCGCGCATTTTATCTGCATTTGGGTATAATTTATTATTTTCCCCCTTACTAAATGCTACATGCATAAAAGTAAGCATATTCATTTTTTTAATCATTGCAGATATTGTAATTCTATTTTGATGATACTCTGGATATTTTCTATCCCTGTTTCCATGCGGAAAATCTCTTATTATTACCTGTTCTCTGTCATTCCCATTATTTTCTTTTTTTATCGATTCTGCTAAATATACTTGAACATTTCCGGATTCTTCGTCTACTTCAAACCCTTTATTATATATAATTTTTCTTTTATATACTTTTGACTTAGGACACCAATCCTCATGTTCATTCTCATTACTTAATGGGTATATTGCCCAGGTATTTTTTCTTATCCCATACTCATTTTTACCATTACATCCACAAAAAAGCTTCAATTTTTCTTTTTGACAACGATCATTCAGTTCTTTTTTCTCCTCTTTCTTCAATGCGTTGGGATAAATTATTTCTCTATTACTCAATCTTATTTTAAACTGTGCCATTTAATTTTCATCTCCATTCATTCTAAATTACATTTGTGACAAATGCAAATAATCCCCTATCATCGCCATGTCTATATTCTGCATTTTTACAATTCCATCCATTTATAATATTTTAACCTTATTTACAATCCATCCTATTTCTTGAAAAATTCTTATTATAATATGGATCACCCGACTCTACTATTTTTTTCCACTTTTTTACAAAATAAGCACTCTCTTTATTGAGTCTCTCTATTTTATCTGAATTATTCTCTTTTCCTCGTGTCTTCGACTCATAATGGTACAATTCTGCATATGGATTATAAACTATCAGATACCCCTTCTCTCTAATCTTTAAACATAAATCAACATCATTGAAAGCTATAGCAAGCTTCTCATCAAATCCCCCCACTTCATCAAATATATGCTTTCTAACCATAATACAAGCTCCTGTGACCGCACTATAATTTTGTTGAGTAACAATTCTTGCAAAATACCCTGCCTGCTCCCTTGGTGTGTTTAAGAAAATATGTCCTGCTATTCCTCCTAATCCTACTACAACACCTGCATGTTGTATCGTATTGTCATAATAATATAACCTTGCCCCAACTGCTCCAACATCCTGCCTCATACAAAAAGCTACTAATTCTTCAATAGAACTTTTATTAATCATTTCCGTATCATTGTTTAAAAATAAAACAAATTCTCCTGTCGCGACACTTGTAGCATAATTATTTATCGCAGAATAATTAAATTTCCCCTTCCAATATAATACTACTATTTTTTCATCTTCTTTTTCTAATTCTTTGTAAAAATCAAAAGTATCTTTTTTTACACTATTATTTTCTACAATTATAATTTCTAATTCAGGATAATTTGAACACTTAATTGAATATAGGCATCTTTTTAAATCATTTATGTGGTCTCTATTAGGTATAATTATTGATACTCTTGGTTTTTCATATAAATTATATTTGGTTCGATAAACCCCTAAATATTTTGTCTGCTTAACACGTGCATTTTTTATTCCAATTCTTTCATAGTGTGCTCTTATCGCTTTAGCTCCGGCTTCAAACGCATAAATTTTACTTTCAGGTTTTTCTGCCGTTGATCCTTCATGTGTTCTCCAATGATATAAAACTTTTGGTATATGATAAATATCCTCACTGATCTCAGTGCATCTCAAAATAAAATCGTAATCCTGCGCACCATTAAATTCTGGATGAAATTTCCCTACTTGTTCTAAAATCGATTTACTAACAACAAGTAGATGACAAAAATAATTAGTAGAATTTAACAAGTCCTTATTAAAATCCGGTTTAAAATGGGGCTGAAAATATTTCTTTCCATTCATAGAGACTTTATCTTCATCTGTATAAATAATCTTTACATTTGGTTTCTCATTTATAACTTTTACACACTCATACAATGCATTTGGTGCGAGTAAATCATCATGGTCAAGAAATGCAACATAATCTCCAGTACATATCTCTATTGCCTTATTTGTATTTTCTGATATATTAAGTTCGGAAATATCATTTACAACTTTTATCCTTGTATCTTTTTGCAAATACTCTTTTAAGTTATCTTTCAAAGTAGATTTTTCGCCACTTCCATCTGACAAACATAATTCCCAATTTTGATATGTCTGTTTACAAACCGAATTTATCATACTTTGTAAATATATAAGAGGTGTTTTATATAATGGCACTACTATTGAAATTTGGGGCATATAAGGAAAAATTTTCTCTGATTGTTTTCTTTTTTCTTCTTCAGACAATATTGATTTCTTATATTTTACCTTATATCTTTTCTCTTCCAATTTAAAAGTTTTTTCTAGCCACAGCTTAATTACAAACTTAAATCCATATTTATGATAATATCTCAGAAATTTTTTTATCTTACAAAATTTTATCATATAAATGCTCCTCTCATCTAAACAACACGTATAGAAAAATCATTTTTTTCTAATGACAAATTAGGATTATAATAGGGATCTCCCATTTCTAACTCTTTTTTCCATTTTGCTTTAAAATATTCAACTTCTCCATGGAATCTTGATTGCTTTTCTTCAGTATCTTCCTTCCCTCTTGACTTTGATTCAAAATGATAAAGCTCTGCATAAGGTGTATATACAATCAATTTTCCTAGACTCCTAATCTTCATACATAAATCCACATCATTAAACGCAACTTTCAGATTTTCATCAAATCCGCCTATTTCATTAAATAACTCCTTAGACATCAGCAAACATGCTGCTGTTACAGCGCTATAATTTTGCTTACAGAAGATACGCGAAAAATACCCCTTTGCGTTATGTCTATATTCACGGAAAGCATGCCCTGCAATTCCTCCAAGTCCTAAGATAACTCCTGCATGTTGTATACTTCCATCTGGATAAAGCAGTTTAGCGCCTACTGCTCCTACTTCTTCTCTTACAGCATTAGATATCATCTCAGAAATACAATTTTTATTAATAATCTCTGTATCGTTATTAAGAAAAAGCAAATATTCTCCTATTGCATATTTTACACCAAAATTATTTAAAGCAGAATAATTAAATTCTTTATTCCCTTTCCATATTATTATCTTCACATTTTCATATTTTTCAGTCAGACTTTTATAATAATTGAATGTTTTTTTATCTACACTTCCATTTTCAATAATAATTATCTCAAAATTTGTATACTCAGAAACTTCGTATAACGATAAAACACAACGTTCTAAATCTTTTATATGATCCCTATTAGGAATCAATATGGATATTAGAGGGGGGGCCTTTAATGTATACTCTACCTTACATAAATTATAACCATCTACAAAACTCACTTTCCCCGCTACTTGACTACGTTCTAAATGCAATTTAACAACTTCTACTTTTTCATCAGCTAATATATGCTCATTTATCGAACTCTTTGGTACTTTCTTTTTTATATTTCTTTTATGATATAAAACCTTTGGTATATGATATATATTTTTACTTTTCTCTATACATTTTAAAATAAAATCATATTCATATTCTCTATAAAAATATTCAGAAAACATTCCTACTTGCTGCTGTATATCCTTTTTAACTACAAATAAATGATCTATATAATTCATGCTACGCAGGAGATCCAAATTAAAATCAGATTTAAAATGAGGGCAAAAAAATTTCTTTCCTTCTTTGTCAATTATATCTTCATCTGTATATATAATATCTGTTTTAGGATACTGGTTTATTATCTTTATACATTCATATAATGCATTATTTTCAAGTAAGTCTCCCTCGCCACTTAAAGCTATATAATCCCCTGTAGCAATTTTCAAAGCAGAATTTAAATTCTCTGCATCGGATAATTCCCTTTCAGATGTTACCAACTTAACTCTGTTGTCGTTTTTTGCGACATAAGAAAAAATATACTTTTCCGAATTATTACTTCCACTTCCATCAGATATACATAACTCCCAATTAAAATAAGTTTGTAGTTGTATAGATTTAATCATTTTTTTTATATATTTTTTTTCTGCACATCTCAATGGCAACAGAATACTGATAACCGGTTGTATTTGGAAGCTTAACATATTCTGCTTTTTTAATACTCTTTTTGTAAGAGTATGTTTTTTTCTCCACCAATTATAATCTTTCTCTTCTGCATGAATTATAACAAAAAAAATGTGTTGGACTAAACATAAAATACCGTTCTTTCGAATAAATTTGAACACCCATCGCATTTTATTTATCATATCTATTTCATTCCTTTTATTCGATAATCTGTATAAATATTAAACCTATTTTTTCACCACACCTTTAACTACACGTCCTATATCTCTAAGCGGTTTTGTCCATTTCCAAGAATTTGAAGCTTTAATCTCCGATAATTGTTGATTAGTATCATGTAATTTTTTGTATGTTTCTTTCAATTGAGTTTCAATATCTAATATTCGTGCATCAAAACCTTCTATTATTCTTCCTGCACTAGAATAGAAATCTTTACATATAAATTCAATTTTTAATTTTCCATAAGGTTTACTTTCTAATAAAATAGTGATTTGAGGATCAAAACCATAAAAATAAATACAATTATCTATTTCATATCCTCTAACAATTTTATATTTCATTTTTACATTATTTATTTTTATTGATAAACACTTTAATATAAATCTCCCAACATCATCTGGATCAAATCGTATCGCTTTTACATTATCAGGGATATCAAGTTCTAACGTAATTAAATCCTCTTCATCTTTTAATTTAAAAATATTTACTATCTTAGTTTCTTCACTAAATCCATTTCCAGTATCAAAAAAAACTTCTGTTTTAATATTTTTTACATATTGTGATAGCGGTGAACTCTGATCAAAAAAATATCGTCCCATCGCTTTAGATGAATCTTCTATTCCTTTTTTATCAGTTTGTAAAATTTCTGTAAATAATCGTCTTGAAGAGTTTCCATCTTTATATTTATGAAAAAATTTCATATTATTTTCACGTTCTTTTTTATAGTAATCTTCACCTTCAAATATGTCATCAAGCGTTTTTAATAACATACTTTGTGTTTTAACAATCGTTCCTGGCATTAATAATGTTGGGTCATCTACAATAAATCCTCTATCATTTTTATATTTTTCTAAATCAGGGCAAGAAAAAATTATTGGTTTATTTAATAGCATAAAATCAACGTAAACCGACGAATAATCTGTAATTAATACATTAAATGCATTCATTATATGATAAATTGTCAAATAATTTTTATTAAGCATATATGAATCTAAGAAAATCATGCGGGACGGAAGCTTAAAATTCCCTTTAGAATAAAACTCATTATCGGCAAAATGTAATTTAGTAAAAATGTATGCATTTTTCTTAATTAAAAATTCGTCAATTATATCTGCATCAAAATCCGGATAGTTAAAAACATTATCTTGAAATTGTTCGCCTTCTACTTTTAATCCTTTCCGCATTGTAGGCAAATATAAAATCAACTTACTTTCCTCAATATCTAAATCTGTAATTTTTGCTAGTTCTTTTCTGCCATTAACTTTATAAAGAAAATCATTTCTAGGATAACCAGTTTCTTTCACTTTGCGAGGATCGACTGAAAACATTCCACTAACTGTCAATTGAGATAATCTTGATGTGACCGCAATCATATCGCTTTGTGTTGTAATAACTTTTAACATCTCGAAAGTATTCGCATTTGAGGTTGCACTGTCAAAAAATCCAATTAATTTTAAGGGGAACCCGTGCCATACAGAAATATGAATTTGTTCTGATGTTTTTTGATATGAAAAATAAAAGGAAGACGAAATCAAAAAACGAGCTTCTGATATCATTTCATTTGCTAATGTGCTACCTTCTAAAGCACAATCTATGTCAAGTTTCTTTAATAATACATACATTTTTTCATCCTTGATTACCCAAAATGTTTTAAAATCTGAATTTTCTACGACATATTCCCATAAAGCTCTTGAATTATCAGAGAAATCTGGTGCAGATTCAAATACCATTAATTTCTTATTAACAGATTTACCCATAAAAGTATCCTCCTTAAAATATTTTAAGTTCCTTTTTTATTTTAGTTGTCGAAATTTCTGGTGTTCTATTAAGATATACAACCTCACATAATTCTTTTAATTTATCAAACTTTCCTCTCCAATCATCTCCTATGACAAATATATCTATATGATATAATTTTATATCATTTGCTTTTTGTTCCCATGATTCTTCCGGAATTACTAAATCAACATATCTAATTGCTTCTAATAATCGTTTTCTCTCTTCATAAGAAAAATAACATTTTTTTTCCTTAATTTGATTAAACTCATTTGTTGAAAGTCCAACAATAAGATAATCTCCCATTTTTCTAGCTCTTTCTAATAAATTGATATGTCCATAATGAATTAAATCAAATGTACCGTACGTAATAACTCTTTTCACTAAATTTTTCCCTCCCAATTACACAACTTCAAAGTTCATTTTCCATTCTATAAAGTTTTCTTTTTTCTTTGTATTTCTTCCATATAAAAATAACAAATTTTTTTAATTATTTTGTCATGGACATTGTATAAAAGCCAAGCGAAGAATGCAACTACAACACATACTACAATAAATAAAATATAACTATATAAGACAGATATTTCCATTAGATTAAATGTTTTCATCATTCTCTCAATAACCACATGATGTACTAAAAATGTTGCATATGAATATTTACTTATCACTCCACAAACTTTCTTTATCACCACTCTTTCTAAATAATAAGAAAAATATACTAACAATAAGAATGAAAAAATACCAACATAAGTAGTTTGAATATCTTGTGACCAATTGGGTTTCAATAGACCATTTGTAACTAAAATCAATAGGGAAAGATAAGCAACTTTACCATTAACCCTTTTTCTAAATCTTATATAATACATACCAAAACAAATTTCAGGTAATCTTGTTAATATAACTGTTCCTCTATCAAAATTAAAATTAAACCCAAAAATCATCCATAAATAAACTGCTATTACGCCAATAACTGTTGCATATGAATAATTAATAATTAATTTTCTGAGGATAGGAAATATAAGATACATTATTATAATGACTCCAAGAAACCATTCGCCTAAAATATAAAACATTGGAATATTTCTTACCAACAATCCATCTAATCCTAAACATGAAAAAATAATGTTAATTTTAGGTACATCAACTGCAGATGAAGGAATTCGTTTATCACTATAAAATAAATACAAAAAGGCAAAACTATAGGCAATCCAAAACATAGGATATATAGACAAAAAACGCTTCCTATAAAATTCTTTCCAATTACATTTATCTTCATATATATACATCAAAGCAGCTCCAGAAATAATAAAAAAAAGAGAAACTCCCCAGTTACCGATATATATGTTAGAAACTGTTGTCGTTACAATTGCTTTCTCTGGCATTGGCGGGGATAAATATAAATATCGAGCATTAAAATGTGTCATTACAATTGAAATTGTCGCAATAGCTCGGATAAAATCTAAATAAAACAATCTTTCTTTTTTCACTTTATTTCTTCCTCTCACTACTATATGTTTCATTTTCCATAACATTTTTATTTCTAAAAACAAAAACATTCTGTCCTACATAATTTATTATCATAAATATTATCATTCCTATTACCATTGCACAATTATCCTGTATATTTTTTTCTTGATTATACAAAATATATCTGATAAATGGTCTGGCAATACCATATGAAATAAAATAGCATAAGCCAATATTTAAAATAAATCTTATCACTTCTTTCCAAGATTTATTTTTACTTCCAAACGTATAGTATTTATTCAAAAAATAACTTAATATACTTCCAAAAAAATAATTTGCAGCTGAAGAAATCCAATAACTTAAATGCAGAAGATTATACGCAAGAAACATAATAGCAGTTCCAAAAACTGTATTTGCAATGCCTACTATAATAAATCTTATAAAGACTTTATTTATCTTCATTATATATATCTCCTACTTTTTCAGATATAATATACCGTGGTCTCGCCTTTACTTCTAAATATATTTTACCAATATACTCACCCAAAACCCCCAACGAAATCAATTGAATACCTCCTATAAAACACATAATACTTACAATACTACTCCACCCACTAACCGTATGTCCCATCAGATTAACTATAACTGACCAAATCACTCCTATCAAACTCATAACAGAAACCAATAATCCAAAACTTGTAATAATTCTAATTGGCTTCACACTCATACTTGTTATACCATCAAACGCTAATGATAACATCTTTGATAATGGGTAGTGGCTATCTCCTGCCAATCTTTCCTGTCTTTTATAATATACACTCGTACTCTTAAAACCTACTAATGGAAACATTCCCCTTAAAAAAATATTAACCTCTTTAAAATTCTTAAATTCTTGTAATACTTTACTTGATACTAATCTATAATCTGCATGATTATAGACTACCTCTGCCCCCATAAAGCTCATCAACTTATAGAATCCTTCTGCCGAAGTACGTTTAAACCAAGTATCTGTTTCTCGTTTATTCCGCACCCCATAAACAATTTCACAACCATCCAAATATTCCTTAATCATTTGGTTCATAGCATTAACATCATCTTGTCCGTCACAATCAATGGAAATCGTCACATCACACTTATCCATTGCTTCCATTAATCCTGCCAACACTGCGTTCTGATGTCCCCTATTCCGACTTTGAGATATTCCTATATAATGAGAATCTAACTTCGTTAATCTATTTATAATATCCCATGTACTATCTTTACTACCATCATTCACAAACATAATTTTACTATCTTTATTAATTATATTTTCTTGTATAAGTTCTTTTATCTTATTTAAAAAAATATCACATGTAATTGGTAATACATCCTGTTCATTATAACATGGAATAACAATATAAAGTATCGGTAATTCCATAATTATTCCTCCTTTCAAATAAAACTCATTAGCCTCCATTAATAGCAGGAATGAAACAAAATGAATATACATACATTAGCATTCCTATTTCACTAATTATCATAAATCCTGAAATAACTATTGCATACAAATTATTGAATTTCTTAATATACCACTCATATCCGCTCCCTAACAAAATTCCTAATGCCACAATCATAGGATAACAATATCTTCCTTGAGGCTCATAATCTACTGCATAACTATAATATATACTCAAACAAATTGGTATACAAAAGGCAATCCCCAAACTCAAATAGAATAATAAAAGATACTTATAACTTTTAAATACTGTTTTATCTTTTCTTCTAATCCATCGATATACCTGTCCACATAATCCAATCACTAAAACACTCAGTACAATTTTATATATATTATAAATTCTTTCTGATAAAAAAATCCTCATATAACCAAATGCACCTATAAAACTTTTGTAAGTTAATTCTGACCAGGTATAAGCAGTCCACTGCTTTGATCGAAGCATTTCTCCAACTGACATTCCAGTATTTGCAGCAATATTACGCTTCGATGGCTTAAGCCAATCTAATGCATATTTTTCAGAGGATTCTGTCAAAGATGCCATTCCCAAAAAATCTCCGTCATATAAAATTGCATTTCTAATAAAAAATCCTGATATTGCAATCAGTGTTATTACAGAGATAAATAAACCATATTTTAGCATCATGTCATAATCCTTGCTATCATCTGTTCGCAAAATATAACTAAAAACAAAAAGTATAATACTACATAAGATCCATCCATAAGAATTGTAATAAGACAATGCACAAATTATAATTCCTATTGATAAAGTAAATGAATTCTTATAGCACCACCCATCTTGTAACCCGCAAATCCAAGAATAACATATAATAGCAGAACCACCGATACAAATAATATCATTATTAACATAGCTTGATAAATAAACAAATTGAGGTATCATAGAAATAAATATGGTAATTACCCACGTTGTTTTGCTTGAAAAAATTCTTTTACAGCATTTTAAAAAAAACAAAACTGAAATCGCTCCAAATAAAACACTTGTAAATCTTGCCGCAACAAGTAACGTAAAATCTCCATCCGAAAAAATACTAGCAAATTTCATGAAAATAGCACTAAGAATAGGGCCTAACATATTGGGATAGTAAGCATAACTAAATCCCCACATATCATTTCTTAATATTTCTAAATCCCCATTTGGAAGTGCTCCATATTGATATATATATTGAGGGATCTGATACCGCATAAGTTCATCCGGTGCTGTATCATACTCCGCACTAATGCTCCATAAAAAAAAGATGCAACCACAAAAAATAATATATCCTATTTCTATTAATTTTTCATATTTTATAAATAATATTTCCACTTTACGTATTGAACTCATATAAAACAACCTCATTCAAATTGACCACGTATACTTTTATTCTCTATACCTTTTTAATTTATGCCACATATCTTTCCCTAATTGATAGAATGAGAACGGCAATCTCTTTTTTAACTGATTTTTCAATTTTCTCTTCCAATTAAGTGGTACAACACCGTTATCATTCTCTATTATTTCTGCAAGATCCTGTATAAGTCCAGGACACCATCTTTTGAATACCGCTTTATTTGTTTCTCGAACCATATAATCCATATTAGTAAAGTCAATCTCACAATAATCATTACAAAAGAGCCATCCCGAATAGTAACCTATACTTTGTGCTAAAAAAGGGATTGAACATGCCATAGTTGAAACAGACAAATATTCTTTAGATTTTAAATGGATATCGCTGATTTCTAATGAACATATTTTTTTTAAAACGGGCATACGAATCCAACATGCCCCTGCAAAAGGCGCTATCGGAATCTTTTCAACAGACAAATTATAACTACAATTCGATAAACTCAATATCTTTTTCACGTCGTCCGACTTTTCTTGCCATTCTTTTTCTATTTCCTCATAGTAAATTCCATGAATTGGCTTAAAGGGACTAAGCACACCTAAGCGTGGCTCATTTTCAAAAGTCTGAATAATATTCTGCACATATGCTTTTGATGCTAAAATACTTTTCAAATTTTTTTCTCTCCAACTTGAGATATTAGACAACGCTAGCCCTTGCCCAGTCCCACTTGCATTAACTAAACAAATTAATTCATTCTCCTTTATCCATTCTTCTGGTATCTTTCTAATTGCATCATCCCAAGTTAACCAGGATGAATCCAAATATATATGAATTTCATATTGATAAAAGGCAAGCTCAAATTTCTCAAGTCTTTCTTTTATTTCAGCAGCAGTACATATAAAATATATTTTTGAATCCTTGGGAAGACTATTTATATACTGCAAATGATAAGGAATCTGCTTTTCATCATTAAAATAAAAAATAGCTGTAACTTTAGCTGTCTCTCCTTTTACATCTGCATTTTTAGCAGACAAAAAATAATTTAAATGTAATGCCTTATTAATATCGGTCATATTTTCTAACCGAAGTATATTATCCCAAATTAAATTCACATCATACCCTAGATAATCTTTAATATAGCGATAAGCTAATTGATATGACTCACCACAAGTATTGGTAAACAAATCAATATAATCATGAAAAAATATTCTTCTTTTCACTATTGGACATCTTTTTTCCTCAATTAATTCTCTCGCATAATACATGACCGGACAAACGGATCTTTCTTCCATGTCTTCAGTGTCTATATATGTGGTCCAATTATATCCTTTATCTTCAAAAGTCTTAGTGAACACCGCCTCAAAATTCACAATTGAGTCTGTATACTTTACAGGAAGTGACAAGTTTTTCCAATATGTTTGAAAATCATCAGAAATAAATAGCTTATGCCGTAAAACCAAAAAATATGATTGAATATGTCTGGGAAGATATCCAAAGGGTATACATCCAAATGGATCAGGAGTAACTTTTCCATGACAAGTTATTCCCCAAAAATCAACATCTATCTTTTCCATTGTAGAAAACATTTCACTAAATGGATAAAGTGGTCCAAAAAAAGTATAATTCATCAATATAATTTCATCATATTTTGACAATTCTTCATAACCAATATATGCGATTCCTTCTTTATATCCACCTACATCCATGCCTATGTTGTCACGTATCAACACTTCATTAGCAACAGTTTCAAATTTTTTCTTTCCACATTCATTCAGGAATCCATTACAAACCACCAATATATTTTCCACATGCTTTTTTATCTCTTTCAGCAAAAAAATATTATATTCATCTACAATACCATCTCTGTCATAAAACAAATAAACTGCGCATCTTCTCATTTCAATTTCCCGCTTTCCCTTTTAATCAGGTATTTCCTTCCTTATTGCTTCAACCAACGCTAAATGTGACATCCTTCCATATTTCTTCATCAATGGCTTTTTAATTGTCTCTATCATAAAATCTAGATTTGTTAGTTCTATTTCCGCAAATCTACTAGATAAGACATTTGAAGAATAATACCCTCTATTCTGTGCCACAAATGGATAGATTCTCTCAACTGCATGAGAAATACATCCATTAATAGGTAAAGGTTCCTGCGGAAAATCTTCGTATTTCCAATCATATGCAAACAAGTCTTTCAAGGCATCTGTCCTAAACCAAAAGTATGAGCCAATTGGTGCAATGGGTTCTTTTTCAGGATCTATATCAACATTTAACCTCAATGTTTCTGCTAATTTTTTTGTATTTTGAAAGTTAGGTCCCCATTCTAGTGCTCCACGAGTTGGATAATATACAGAATGACACGGCGGGGGTGGTGTCAAAATTCCTAATCTTGGATTATCTTCAAATGTAGTAAGTATGTTTTCCACATATTGCTTGCTTCCAAGAAGATTCTCGAGACACATGTATCCCCATGATTCGCCAACTGATCCTGGTTTAATTTGTGTAACCTTCTTATCATGTAAATAACAGATTATATCATATTTATCAATTATGCCTTTACATCCAACTAATAATGCACTCACATCACGTCCTCGATTTTTTACGACGCGTACCATAACATTCCGTACATTCAATGTACGGAATGCTTTCTTAATAAATATTTTCTTTTCTCGAGATGGTACTGTTACATATACATCTGTATCAGATGGCATATTTTGGATATACTTCAACATATAATCTGACATTTCTGTATAATATATATGCAAAATCAATGCAATTTTATCTTTTTTCTTTCTATATTTATCTATGTGTGTCACAGGCAAGATGTAATTTAAATGCATACGTTTTTTTAAATCAGAAATATTTTGTAATCGAAGCAAATTTGCCCAAATCATATCTACATCATAATCAATATGTTCTTCAATATATTCTAGTATATCTTTGGCTGCTTCTCCTGCTGAACGTTCTAAGCTGTCTCTATACTCATGAAAAAAAGAGCGTCGCTTTAATACAGGACAATATTTTTCTTTAATTAAATATAATGGAAAATCTCGTAATATATCATAAGTATACCCATCTAACTCTGGTGCCTCTAAATATGTTGAGTAATAAAATCCTGCTTCTTCCATTTTTTTAGTAAATACCGCTTCAAAATATCCAATTGCTTCATAATAATTCCGAATTTTCGATAAGTTTTCAAAAAATTTCCAAAACACAACTGATTGATGTAAACTTTTTCTAAAGACCATAAAATACGATTGAATATGTTTTGGAATATAACCATATTCAATCGTACCAAATGGATCAAATGGCGCTCCTGAAAATAAGGACATACCCCAAAAATCAATATCTTTCTCATCCATAGTATTAAACATGTTGACAAAAGGGTAGAAAGGTCCAAATACTGTAGCATTGCAAATCACAACTTCGTCATAATCTCCCAAAAACTTTTGACCATGCAATTGTAGTCCTAATTTATAAGCAGTAACGTCAAATCCTTTATTTTCTCTTTCTATATATTCATCTGAAAGTTCTGTTAAAATTTTTTCCCCTTCTCGATTTATATTCCCATTACATATCACTAGCAACCGGTTGAGATTTTTTTTTAATTCTTTTAAAAAATATATGACATAATCATCTACTATCCCTTCTTTATCAAAAAAAACAAAAATGCCATATCTTTTTACCAGATTAGAATTAATTTTCATAACTTCCTCTTTCTTCGATTACAAATTATTCAAAATTGTATCATTCAAAATTTTTTTAATTTTTGTATTATCTCCCCAAACAGCCGGCGAGTCATATTCTCTATCCGGAAATTTACCATATTCTAATTCAATATTTAATTGATTTATTTTAATAAATTTCTCCACTTGTTCTGCTAAACTTACTGCTTTTCCACTACAGCAATTTATAATTCCACCTACTTTTTCTTGCATTAATACAGCAACAATTTGTTTTGCCAACTCATCGACATGAATAAAATCATACTTATTCTTTCCAGTAGTAAACGGAAATTTCTTTTCTCCTGCTTCTGCTGCACGGATTAATTTACCAAAAATAGAATTGCTCCTTTCATCATCTCCATAAATGTAATAAGCTCGAATCCATTGAAGCAAAAGATTTCGTTGCTCTGCCATTAACATTAAACTTCTTCGAAGGGCATCTTTTGCAATACCATAATAACTCAGCGGATTACAAGGTGTATCATCTTTTATCATCCCTTCATGATAGCCCACCTCATGCATACTCCCCATTACAACAATCTGTTTAAGCCCACCTGAAACCATATTTTGAATAAACCTATAATGCTCTGAAAGATCTCCCATATGAGCAATAGAATTATGATTAAACCCATCCTTCCAAGCCATATGCAAACAAACATCTGGGCTCCCCAATCTTTCATATACTGATTCATCGCTCGAAAAGATATCTTCTTTATATATCTTAACCGCAGGATCTATTTTATTAAAACATACATCTACCGCGCTAACATCAGCCCCTATTTCTATGAGCTTTTTTATAACATGTTGTCCAATATAACCACCTGCACCGGTTATTAATACCTTTTTTCCCATAATCTACAACTCTCCATTCTAAAATATCTAGTTTCTAGTTAATAGTTTATACTTTAATTAAAATAATTATTTAAATAACTTATATAATATTTTCAAAAAAATAGCTATATACACCAAAAATATAATCACTACTCCGAAAGTTTCAAAATCAAACCTATGTGAAAATGTTCTAACAACTAATGAATATCTCTCTATCTCTTCTCCACCTAAAATAAAAGCTTTATTACTTTTTAAATCTTCCGCAAAATAAAATGACACCCCATTTATTGGATCTGAACCATTTTCTTCAAATGTAATTTTATATTTTTTCCCTTTACAATTTTCAATTCGATCAAACTTAATTTTATTAAATTTATTATTCTTAATCTCAATCCCTTCAACAACTCCTTCTGCAACTCGAATTTTAGTAGTTTCCTCTTCTATAATATAAGAAATACTTACATTCTCCACATTACCAACAGAAGAACATTTCACCTGAATCCCATCTAAGAATGCCTCCTCGCAAACAAAACTCTGACTTAATTTTGTATTTTGCAAAATACCTGTATTCACATATTCACTCGTATCTATATCTTGATTATATAAAAAAGTCATATTATCTACATGAGCATACAAAAATGCAAATGCGACTGCAAAAATAATACCTACGCTCCATTTTATAACCTTTTTCATCATCTATTCCTCTTCTATGAATTTCTATATTTTTGACATACTTCTTGAGTTCTCCCATACATTTTAAGGTGTCCTTGTTCTAGCCAAACTATTTTAGTACATATTTTTTCTACTTGAGGCAAACTATGCGATACAAAAAGTATAGTTGTGCCATGATCTCTCATATTTTGAATACGCGCCTCACATTTTTCTTGAAATCGGAAATCCCCTACCGACAGAACCTCATCAACAATCAAGATATCTGGTATTCCAATAGTTGCGATGGAAAAAGCCAACCTCGATATCATTCCTGATGAAAAATTCTTTACAGGAACATTCATAAAATTATCCAATTCAGAAAAATCAACTATATCATTATAATACTCTTCCATTTGTACTCTATTATACCCCAAAAGAGCCCCATTTAGAAAAACATTCTCTCTTGCTGTCAAATCCATGTCAAAACCTGCCCCTAATTCGATTAGCGGGGCAACTGTACCTTTTACAGTAACATTTCCTTCTGTTGGTTTTAATACTCCAGCTATCGTTTTCAGCATAGTACTCTTTCCACTGCCATTTAACCCGATTAACCCTAGGGAATCACCTTTTTGAACCCCAAATGACACATCTCTTAAAGCCCAAAATTCATCATATGAAACTTGCTTCTTTATACTCTTAATAATATATTCTTTAAAACTATCAAATTTTTCCGATGACAAATTAAATTTAATCGAAACATGATCTACACTTATTATGTTATTATCCATTAGTCAACTCCTATATTTCCAAAATGAACTCATCCTGACATTTATAGAAAATGTAAAGACCAATTATTAGCATTACCAACGCTTCTGTACTACCCGTAAGAAAGGATGTAAACGAAATACCTTTCCCATTTAACATTGAATCTCTAAACATTTGCAACATATTTGTTAGCGGATTCATCAGTACTATTGTTTTAATCTTGTCTGGTAACATAGACATAGGATATATTACTGGCATTAAATACATCAATCCTGTTGTAAAGACAGAATACAAGTGTATAACATCCCGAAATTTCACGGCTAAAGCAGACAACAAAAGACCTACTCCTAACGAAAATATTACTAAAATCATAAGTGGAATAACTGACAAAACCACACTCCACTTCAATTCAACCCTCGTTGCAATCATTACTAAAATAAGTGCCGTAAATGATGCCATTAAATTAATAAAACTTGAAAGCACACGAGAAATAACAAACAAGTATTTAGGAACATATACCTTTTTAATTAAAGATGCACTTCCTATTATAGATGACATTGCACTTGTAGTTGAATCATTAAAAAAGTTAAATACTACTTGTCCACTTAATACATATAAAGGAAAATTTTCAATATCAAATTTAAACAAATTTGAAAAAACAATTGATAAAATAACCATCATGCATAGTGGATTCAATAATGTCCATAATACTCCTAAGACCGAACGCCGATATTTAATTTTTATATCCCTTGCTACTAACTCTACCAAAAGCGGCTGAAATTTAAGAAAATTCTGAATATATCGTGACACTACTGAACCTCCTCAATCCTTGAATGCCCCAAATAAGCTCCTCTGCTACAAACAAGAAAAAATTTCTTTCTTCATTCTCAATAAATATCCGTATATATGAGTATACTTCATCTTTCTTCCTTTTTCAAGTTAATTCGTATTTGCAATAAATATTTTAGCTAATAACATAGCTTTAATGAAAGAAAAATATTCAATAGCTGACGTTATTCCACATGCATAAGTAAACTTTCCTTACGAAGCTGTAGCTATCTTTCTATCATCCCCCTAGTATATCCACATCTGACTTCAGAAATTCAATTATAGTAGAGCAGATAGATTAGCGCTATATGTTTTTAACAAGAAAAGGATGATTCACTTTTACTGAATCATCCTTTTCTCTTTCTACTTATTCTTCAACTCTTTAATCATCGAAACAATATCATTGCCATAATTAACTGCCGTAGCCCATCCTAACCCATTTGGATTCTCTTTTTGGCCAAGATAACTTACATATGGCGCACACCCTCGTTTTACCAGTCCAAATCTTGGATCAACCGGATCGTTTACCAACGGTTCCTCACTTCCATATGCTTTTAAATGTTGGATCTGGGCTCTAATCCCTGTTCTAACATCAGGAAAACTAGCGCAATTGCCTTGCGCATTGCCATCCAAAGCACCTATACCCGCAAAATTAAATTGTTCAATTTTTACGATTCCTTTATACTGCAACCATCCAGTTTCTTTCATTGCTTGAGTAAATGCTACCTCTGCTCTTACCCCTTCTACCTCTGCCTCTTCATAATACATTTGACAAAATTCTCTTAATGTAAAAGCTCCGCCCATTCCTAACTCAATAGCTGGATATGGCTTCTTACTAGCCTCATAATACCTCATCATCTGATCAACCGTCGTTGTTGTCTCACCCATAATTGTATATGGCAGTACCTGTTGAGTGATACTGTTCGTGAGCGTTCTAACTCTATTTTGCGAAGAAACATAGATATCAATCTTATAAAGACCAAAATGATAATTGTGATATTTCGGGTCAACATTCACCAAATAATTCCCATCTTTTTGTTTTTCTGCTCTATACCATTTTATATCACTCTGATTTCCAGCACACCATACCGGCACTTCTACATAATCAACTCCCGATATTGATTGCGGCTTGAATATCATCACTTTGAAACAACCTGTCCCTTCATCAAATTCTTGTATCTCAGCCTTCGAGACTTCTGCTTCCGATACCGTAAATGTAGTTGAACCAATAAACTTCATATTCCCATTTAGTAATGTGGCATATACATGTACATTATATTTTCCTCCCAGCTTATGTTTACGAATGTCTGCTGTCGCTGACCATACACCATTTCCTTCATTTTTCCCTGGATACCATATGATTTCATTTTGTTTGCTTCTTTCATTCCATGTTGCAAACTGCACATTTCTTATTGTCCCAAGTGTACCTGTATTATTTACTTCTAACTCATATAAAGTTTCTTTCCCATTTGAATCTACAGCACTAACCTTCATCTCTGGTAATTTTACTATTTTTTCTGGTGCAATTCCCGCACAGCCTCTTGCCCCATTTCCCATTGTAGCATACGTATGTATTTTATACGGACCAGCTGAATAATTATGATTCGCTATGTTCACTGTTACTTTATAGCTTCCATTATTCTGCTTCTTCGCCTCATACCAACGTATATCACTCTGGTTTGACGTACTCCAAACCGGTACTTCTACTTTTGTTACACCTGAAACCGCTCTAATATCTGTGAGTATTATATCAAACGTTCCTTCCTTTTCCTGATAATCATTTACCGTTATATTCAATGTAGGGGATGAAACTAAAAACTCCGCCGCGCCAAGATATTTCATATTTCCATTTGTCAATGTAGCATATGCATGTACATTATATTTGCCTACTGTTTTATGCTTTCTTATATCTGCTGTAGCTCTCCATGTACCATTGATCCCTTTGCTACCTTGATACCATATTATATCATCCTGCCCTCCCTGTTCACTCCATGTCGCAAACTGCACACTTCTTATTGCGCCAAGAGTTCCCATATTAGTAACCTCTAAATCAAATAACGTTTCTTTTCCGTTTGTATCTGCAGCACTAACTTTCATCTCTGGCAGTTTTATCATTTTTTCCGGCGCAATTCCCGCACAGCCTCTTGCCCCATTTCCCATCGTAACATATGTATGTATTCTATATGGTCCAGATGAGTAATTGTGATTCGCTATGTTCACCGTAACTTTATAACTTCCGTTATTCTGCTTCTTTGCCTCATACCAACGTATATCACTCTGATTTGATGTACTCCAAACTGGCACTTCTACTTTGGTCACACCTGAAACCGCACGAACATCTGTAAGCACTATATCAAACGCACCTGTCTTCTCCTGATAATCATTTACCGCTATGCTTAACATAGGGGATGAAACCACAAACTCTGCCGCACCAAGAAATTTCATTTTTCCATTTGCTAACGTAGCATATGCGTGAACATTATATTTCCCTACTGTTTTATGCTTTTTTATATCTGCTGTTGACGTCCATATACCATTTGTACCTTTACTGCCCTGATACCATACTATATCATCTTGACCTCCTTGTTCACTCCATGTTGCAAATTGTATATTTCTTACCGTCCCAAGCATCTCCACATTAGTTACTTTAAGTGCATATAACATTTCTTTTCCATTGGTATCATATGCACTAACCTCCATTTTGGGCAATGTAACCGTTTTTTCTGGCGCAATTCCTGTACATACACGCACCCCGTTTCCCGTCGTCGTATATGTATGAATCCTATATGGACCTGATGAATAATTGTGGTTTGCTATATTCACTGTTACTTTATAGTTACCATTATCTTGTCTCTTAGCTTCATACCATCGAATATCACTCTGATTTCCCGTACTCCAAACTGGTACTTCTATTTTAGTTATACCAGAAACCGACCGAATATCTTTAAGCACTACATCAAATTCCCCTTCACTCTCTCGATACTCACCAACTTCTATCTTCAACGTAGGGGACGATATCATAAAAGTTGTAGCTCCAAGAAATTTCATATTTCCGTTTTCCAACATAGCATACGCATGTACATTATATTTGCCTGCTGTTTTATGTTTTCTTATATCTGCTGTCGATGTCCATGTACCACTAGGATTTTGTTTCCCTTGATACCATATAAGATCATCTTGACCTCCCTGTTCACTCCATGTTGCAAACTGTACATTTCTAACCTCTTTAGGCATCTCCTTAAACACAATAGAAAGTCCATACTGTGTTTCTTTATTATCAATCGCTTTAACAGAAAGAGTGCTATTTATATCCTTAGATATATAAAACGAAGCTTTACACAGTGAAGCTCCTGATGAATTAAATGCTTCCACATAATATTGCCCACGTGAATTACCAAATTCTTTTATATTAAAATTTATTGTGTTTCTACCATCTTTTACAGAGTACTCTTTTATATTATTACTATCATTCCATATTTTAACTTTCGCATTAGTACCCAGACCATTCACCTTAATTTGTCCGGTTCCTTCGAAATCGTCTTTATTTTCAATATTAATACTTGCCCCTTTTGTCAAATTAAAATAATTCGCAATTCCTGTTGCATCGGCAACTCCTAATTGTTGTAGGAAAATATCCTGCCAAAGTTTTGCAGCATCATCATAATTTGAGATAAAGGCGTGTTCTACAATGATACCCGGGAATCCATTAAGCTTGCTATTGCGAATGACAGAATAATAGTCTGATGTAGAACCATCTGGGTATTTAGAATTATCATCCGCATTTCTTATTGTAATTCCTCGGTCTTTCAGTCCCAAATCTACTAATTGCTTTAATATATCAGCAGCTAAATCCTTACCTTGACTATGTATCTCCGGATTATAATTATTATTAGGATAGAAGACTTCCACACCTTTCGCCGACCCATTTGTACTGGCATTAATATGAATACTTACAAATACATCTGCTCCCCAATTTTTTGCTTTGCTGACTCTTTCTGACAATCCTACGTATACATCGCTATCTCTTGTCATATAAACATCAACGCCATTATATTTATCTAATTCAGCTTTACAATATTGAGCAATCTTGAGAGTAAGATTTTTCTCTAACAAACCATATCCTTGTGCCCCACCATCTGTTCCTCCATGTCCTGGATCCAATACTACAACTACATTTTCTGTTGATTTTCTTGATTTTTTTTCTGCCTTTTTCGATCTACTTTCCGTTTTTCCAATATCTTCAACAGTTTCCTCAATTGCTTCTTCGATATCTACTCCTGCATTTTCCACTTTATCCGAGTTAACTTCAACTACTGATATATCTATACCTTCTTTACTAAATTCCGTAGTATCTTCAATAGATGTCTCATATCCAGAATAATATTCATTCACTCCAAAATTTGCATCTATTCCTATTTTATCTAATTCTATCACCATCTCTGTTCCATCTTGAATATAATGAAAACGGGATAGATGGTATTCCCCACTCTCCTCATCCAAAAAGCTATACCTAAATAAATATAGAGCATTTTCATTTTCGCTCAACTCTAATTCTAGTATGCTTCCATCTGTTTTTTCACAGACTAGCCGAACGTCTGATATATTCTCTGTGCCATCACCAAATGATACAACTAATTTTTGTTCTTGTGGTGTTTGGAGATATGGGTACTCTACACCAATATAATTAATAAGCCCTTGATTCTCCAATGATGATTTTGTTTTTTCCTCCTGTCCTTGTTCCTCTTCAATCTGATTTTCATCCAAATCTCCTTCTTCATTCGAAACTTCTTCAGCCACTCCCTTTTTTTCAATCGTTTCATCCACATTCTCTTCATCAAAAGTTACATCTATTTTATTTTCATCCGTAACTCTCTCTGGTTCCACTTCTGATGCTAATGCATGACTTGGTAGTATTAATGTTCCTAATAATACAACTGCTAGAATACATGCAATCTTATTCCTTACCTTTTTAACCATTTTTACTCCTCCTATGAATGCTTGTTTAAATTTATCCGCCCATTACCTATCTAATTATATATCAAAACAAAGAGCAATTCAAGAATTCTCACCAGCTACCTAACATTTCCTATTGCCTCTGCAATCTTATACTGCTCTCCTGCACCGTCGATTACATATGCATGAATATAATACTGACCTGACTGATAACTAAAATTTGAAAGGTCAATACATACATAATAACTGTTATCTTCCTGTATTTCCATTTGTATCCATTGCAGATCACTCTGCTTTTCATCTTTCCATACAGCCACCATAATATTGGCAACTCCATTTGGAATATTTTGGAATTCCGCCACACTTACAGGCAACCCCCCTATTTCTTCTTCATATTCTCCCACAATTATATCCGCTTTGGGTCCTTTTCCCTCTCTTACCAATAATTCCTGCTTGTTTTCATCCAAAGCCGCAATTTTTTCCAATAATGTAGATTTCTTTTCAAGTTCTCGCTTTTCTGCCTCTATTCCAAATCTTTCAGTCAATGTCTGCTTACTAGAAAAGAGATTTGTTCCAAGACCTAAACGATCACCTTCTATCTCCACTCCTAATGCGGCCAAAGTGGTTGGAAAATTATCAAATGTCGTATAACACCTTTCTTTACTCGTTTCTAATTCTGCCGCTGAATTGATATATGCCGTATATACTCTTCGTACATATTCATCATCTACATCCTCACAAAAATCAGAATCCATTGTAGGATGATCGCCGACTATAACAACCGTTGTATTCTCATAAAAACTTTGATCTTGAATCCACTTTATAAATTCTTCAACCTGCCTACTAGAACACGCCATTACATTTGCGTATGGATTATTCCTAAACTGCTTTGGACACAATGGGCAAGGGCAACCATCCTCGAAATGTGTATCCGCTGTCAACATCGTCAGATTAAAAGGTTCCTCATCACCAGCAAGTTCTCGTAGCTTTTCTTTTGCAAATTCAAACAATTTTCGATCTTCATACCCCCACCATATCTTATAATCCTCTGGTATCATCGCCATCTCCTGAGCATATACATAATCCATAAACTCATAATTTCCATGCTCATCAAAATACAACCTTCTACCTCCAAATGTTGCGTCAGAACCAATTAAAAGTGTCTGACGATACCCAACATCCTCTAATATATCTCCTAATGTAATAATACCATTAAAAAAAGTATCTTGAGTATCCATGCTATTTCTTTCTATAGAGATACTTAAAGGAAGACCTGATGTATGAGCAAACATAGCACCCATAGTCCATGTTGTTCCAGGCATAGAATACGCACCATTCAACTTGCTACTCTCTCCTGAAAAATCTTGATTCTCCTGTGCCAATCCTGTCAAATCAGTAATTACGTTTTTCTCAAATGCTCCTCCATTTTCAATGTCTGCATATGTTATTTCCATTGATTCCAAAAATATGTAAATCAAATTCCGCTTCTTTTCGGGAAAATTCAATGTTACTTCTGCTGGATCTACGTAATTATCATCTATAAACGTAGAATACGTCCCTTGCGCTTCCATATACCCACCTGCATCTAATTCATTCCAGGCTCCATATATTACCTTTGTTGACAGTATCAGCGAAACAACTACTCCCCCTCCCATCAAGACAAAATATCTCTTCTTATTATGCCACGCAAGGAACAATATCACCGTTAATATTAAAATCAATACCGCCGGGGCAACACACACGCTCAGATACTCTTTTATCATCCCTTCATTCGTCCCCTCTAACGGCGCTGTCAGATGAAACATCAACTCATCCATAGTCAAATTGCTCCAAGTATCAAACATCCATTGAATGCTGAAACATATTATCGTTGCCAAGACCATCATAACGATCGACAGGATAGTCCCTAATATTATTATAACCTTTTTCGCTATTTGAATCCCCCGCTTCATGTTTCCTCAAAAACTCCTTGTCTCCTAGTATCTATACTTTTTATCCCAATTATTTCCTGCTAAATGTATATATTATACTATAACCGGTCAATATTGTCTAACCCTAAATTCAGGAAATCAATATTTTTATAACAAAATCCATCATACAACAGCCTCAATCAACAACTTATCCCCCACCCTAATCTCTTTTAACCCAATCTCTCTCTTCTTAAAATTAAAACTAAGCATATATCCTTTCATCAATTCAAAATAATCCAGATACCCCATAAGCTGCTTTTCCCCTCGTTCATGGTATGCATTCCCACGCCAGACCTTCAATTCGCAGACCGATTGCTCCCCACAATAATCAATAACCAAATCCATCCGTTCCTGATTCCTAGTCTCCGTCTCCACATAACAATTCCCACTTCCATTTATAATCGGCTTTAGAAACAACATAAAATATCTCCTGCCTTCCTCTTCAAGAAAGCTTTCTCCTCTGTCGCCATACAAATAGTTAAAGGTTTCCACAAATTTCTCCAGAACACGCCTGACATCTAGATGCCCCGCAACAATAAACTGGTTTTTCTGCCGAATGCCTTCCGCATAAATCTCACTGCCCTGATCCCTGTAATCCACCAGAAATCTATGATAAAGGCGTGTTTCAAATATCCGATTCGCAATCTGCACCGTCGAATCCTTCACCTTCACGAAACCAAACATGAGCGCATCCCTGACCGCCGTATCATCCGGCGCATAAGCAACCGGCTGTCCCTGAAAAAGCTGGCGGGATATGACCGCATTTAACTCCGGAAACTGCCCCAACTTATTCACCAGCGAATCAAACAACGGATTATTCTCTTCTAACAATATCTTAACGGCTTTCAAGCATCCTTTCTTCGTCCACACACTGGCCTTATCTTGAAACTCTTCCGTCCCTGCAAGACACTCGTCCATCAATTTGCAGAGCCGCGACACCAGATAAGGATAACCGGACGTATCATCATATAACATCTTTGCAATGTGTCCAATCTCCATACCCGTATGATAATCTGCCTCATATTCCTCAAGCATTCCCACAATATCATCAGCCGAAAAACTCATATCCACTAGAAAATCCGCCGCAATATTCCACGGGCTGTTCTCCTTATGGGTTTCATCAGGCCTCAGTTTCCGCCGAATATTACGGATATCATAGACTCCGGCAAGTATGACGGAGCGGAACGTCGGTCGGGATTACATCGCTGTCATGATAAGCTGCCCTTTATTGTGCAAGGAAATCCAGAAATACCTGATTATTTGCCGCAGTATCGACTTCATCTATAATAAGCACGAACGGTCTTTCCGACTGCCCGCACCATTCGCTAAAGCAGGCAAACAACTCTGCCATACGGGCGTATTGGTTTCTATTGTCTGCCAACTGAAGCATTTTCTCCTTCACTTCCTTTGGGACGCCATCCATACGCCGCATCCTTTTATTGGTCTCCCTTGCAAATGCATGGACAAATGCATTTCCATTCGCGAACTCGTCAGACTCTATGTTTTGAAAATCAAAGCTCAAGACCTGATAATCCCTTTTTAGATATTCTGCAAGCGAACGTAATACTGTCGTCTTCCCATATTGCCTTATTAATAACAAAATATTCCCCATCATCTATCATCTGTCTGATTTCTTCAAGCCTAAATAGAAGATTTACCATATAATGCTTATCTGTCCTGCATGGACCACTCACGTTAAAACATCTTGCCATTTTACCATCCACTTTTGCCTACCCCATTTTCACCAGACACTTTTTTTCGAGCATGCCATTCTCCTTCTACTTCTCCAAAATGAATTTCCTTGTAACAAAATTATATACCATCACAACCAGCGTTACCCCAATCTTGGATAGCATATAATGCACATACAGCTTATCTACACACACCCACATTAATATCTGGTTAATTCCCAGCCCAATAACACTTAACATGATAAAGACAAGAAACTCCACAATCTTATTCTTATTCTTGTCCGTTTCAAACACAAATGTAAGGCTTAAAATATAATTAACCATTACCGACACGGAAAATGAGATACCGGAAGACACCAGATATGGAATCCCCCCCACTTCCGTCAGAAATATCATCAGACCGTAGTCAATCCCAAAGCAAAGAACTCCCACGAGCCCAAACTTCATGATCTGCCCTATCAGTTTCTTCATCTTACTTCAAATAACCTCTCTGGATGCAAAACCCGTCATACAACCGCCTCAATCAACACCTTATCCCCCACCCTAATCTCTTTTACCCCAATCTCTTTCTTCCTATTAAAATTAAAACTAAGCATATACCCTTTCTTCAATCCAAAATAATCCAGATATCCCATAAGCTGCTTTTCCCCTCGTTCATGGTATGCATTCCCACGCCAGACCTTCAATTCGCAGACCGATTGCTCCCCACAATAATCAATAACCAAATCCATCCGTTCCTGATTCCTAGTCTCCGTCTCCACATAACAATTCCCACTTCCATTTATAATCGGCTTTAGAAACAACATAAAATATCTCCTGCCTTCCTCTTCAAGAAAGCTTTCTCCTCTGTCGCCATACAAATAGTTAAAGGTTTCCACAAATTTCTCCAGAACACGCCTGACATCTAGATGCCCCGCAACAATAAACTGGTTTTTCTGCCGAATGCCTTCCGCATAAATCTCACTGCCCTGATCCCTGTAATCCACCAGAAATCTATGATAAAGGCGTGTTTCAAATATCCGATTCGCAATCTGCACCGTCGAATCCTTCACCTTCACGAAACCAAACATGAGCGCATCCCTGACCGCCGTATCATCCGGCGCATAAGCAACCGGCTGTCCCTGAAAAAGCTGGCGGGATATGACCGCATTTAACTCCGGAAACTGCCCCAACTTATTCACCAGCGAATCAAACAACGGATTATTCTCTTCTAACAATATCTTAACGGCTTTCAAGCATCCTTTCTTCGTCCACACACTGGCCTTATCTTGAAACTCTTCCGTCCCTGCAAGACACTCGTCCATCAATTTGCAGAGCCGCGACACCAGATAAGGATAACCGGACGTATCATCATATAACATCTTTGCAATGTGTCCAATCTCCATACCCGTATGATAATCTGCCTCATATTCCTCAAGCATTCCCACAATATCATCAGCCGAAAAACTCATATCCACTAGAAAATCCGCCGCAATATTCCACGGGCTGTTCTCCTTATGGGTTTCATCAGGCCTCAGTTTCCGCCGAATATTACGGATATCATAGACTCCGGCAAGTATGACGGAGCGGAACGTCGGTCGGGATTACATCGCTGTCATGATAAGCTGCCCTTTATTGTGCAAGGAAATCCAGAAATACCTGATTATTTGCCGCAGTATCGACTTCATCTATAATAAGCACGAACGGTCTTTCCGACTGCCCGCACCATTCGCTAAAGCAGGCAAACAACTCTGCCATACGGGCGTATTGGTTTCTATTGTCTGCCAACTGAAGCATTTTCTCCTTCACTTCCTTTGGGACGCCATCCATACGCCGCATCCTTTTATTGGTCTCCCTTGCAAATGCATGGACAAATGCATTTCCATTCGCGAACTCGTCAGACTCTATGTTTTGAAAATCAAGGCTCAAGACCTGATAATCCCTTTTCAGATATTGTGCAAGTGAACGTAATACTGTCGTCTTTCCATATTGCCTTGCCTTATTGATAACAAAATATTCCCCATCATCTATCATCTGTCTGATTTCTTCAAGCCTCGATTGAAGATTTACCATATAATGCTTATCTGGTCTGCATGGACCGCTCACATTAAAACATCTTGTCACTCTGCCATCCCCTTTTGCCTACCCCGAAACACAGGACTCCCACTGCCCCGAACTTCATAATCTGCCCGATCAGTTTCCTCATCTTTCCTCAAACAACCTCTCAGGGTAGATTCCTTTCTCTATCAATCCCTGTACCGCCTCGATGACTGCCGCCTTGTCCTCCTGATAAGTGACCCCGAACCACTGGTCATGCGACCGCAGGACTTTCACCTCTGCCTTTCCTTCTTTCAGCAGCTGCCCGATAATCGCAGGCAGCAGATATTCTGCCTTGGCCTCTTCTTTCTTCACATTCTTTAAGAATTCTGCAAACCCGTCTTCCAAAACCCCAAAAAATTCCGGCTGTAATCCCCACATATTCATGGACACCGGCGAGTCCAGATCAAGCCGGATCTCCTCACCGTTCTTCACCGCTACGGCATATCCGTCCCTGCCTTCGATCTCATAAGTCTCTTCAATCTCCCGCAGCATATGGCTGTCGTCTACTTTACAGACGCCTCTGGTTACGGTTCCGTTCAGGCTCAGCGTATTTTTAAGCCGAAACCCTACCATGCTGATATCCATACATCCGTGGGGCTTCACCAGTTCGGCGTACGCCACCCGGTACGCTTCCTTCCCATAATAATCATCCGCATTGATAACAAGGAACGGCTCATGCACCGCATCCTTACAGCAGAGGATTGCCTGTCCCGTCCCCCATGGCTTAGTCCTGCCTTCTAGCTTCTCCCGGAACTGCTCAGGGATGTCTTCCAATTCCTGATACGCATATCCCACTTCCACGACTTTCTCAATCCGGTTCCCGATAATTTCTTTAAAATCCTTCTCAAGACTCTTCCTGATTACAAATACCACCTTATTGAACCCTGCTTCCATGGCGTCATAGATGGAATAGTCCATGATAATCTCGCCGTTCGGCCCAATAGGCGCCAACTGCTTGATTCCCTGCCCAAACCTGCTTCCGATACCTGCTGCCATGATAACTAATGTCACTTTCTCCATATTCATTCTCCATTTTTATACATATTTTTTACCACATCGCTTGCTATTTTCAATCTATCTTCAATCGGTCTATCTTCAACCCGTGCATTTCTTCGAGATTTATAACCTACTCCCATTCACATTCACATTCACATTCACATTCTTTCTTATTATACTATACACATTCCAGTTTGTCTAATCTTAGTATACACTCTTTTTCACTCTTTTCACACCCTTTACATTCTCTTTTTCTTAAATCCTATTTTACGCGCCACTTAAAAGATATACCAAACGCCGGTTACGGATACGCATCATAAAACGAATACATAAATAAAAAGCAACAAATTGCAGGGTCATTTTCAATGAATCCCGCAATTTATTGCCTTTTTATCTTACCCTTTCCTCCTGCACCTAAGCCAAATCCCCGCTCCCGCCAATAAAGCCGCCCCCACGGCAAGCCAGATCTTCTCTCCATAGCTCCCTCTCGCCATCGAAAACGGATAGAACATCCGAAGCCACTTCTCCCCGCCTCCAATCGCCGCAATAAAATAGACCATCGGAGCCATGTACCCAATCACCAGATTATCGCACAGCCCATAAAAGAACAGCCCAAGGCCTCCCAAAAACAGCATCTCCGCCAGCGTCCCTAAGAAATACTTCGCCGCCGGGAACTCGCACCCATTATGCATAAGCATCCACACATACAGCCAAAGCAGGACCGCAAGAATTAGCACATTTCCCAATAACCTCACAAGATAGACCGACGCCCCGCTCACATACTTCGTATAGACCAGATCCCGGATATCGCGGTCCTGCTCCGGCAGGAAAACCGGCGGCACCAGCACGATCCCCATCAGCGCCGCATACATCTCCAACACCTTCGCCGTATCCTGCGCCCCAAGATTCGCCACCCCCATCAGAAACGGCGAAACCAGAAGCATCAACACACAGATAAGGATATGGAGCGGTATATTATACTTCAGATTTATTTTTTCGATTTGCAAATATTTTTCCACGAATCTGTAACCTCCCTTTCCTCTTCTGTGTATAGACCAACGCCGTAAAGACCATCAGTATCACCCCTACCGCAACATACATAATCCGATTCGCAGCAAGCTGCGCAAATCCGTCATGGAATCCCTGCCAGTTCATCGGCGTATTATGCCTGGGCGCCAAATTCCAGCCATAACTGCCGCCGCCAAGATCGTCAATGCCTCCAAATACCGCCATGAACCACCAAGCTCCTTGAACCAGGACTGCCGCCGCAGTATCCGTAAGCTCCGTAAGGAACATCCCCACAGCCGTCACTGCCATAATCGTAGGCAGCAGCCATCCGAACGTATATTTCACAAATGCCAGCATATCCACGGCAATCCCCGCAGTCTGTGCATAACTCATACATTTTGAAATCGGAACCAGAGACAGGGCAAGCACAGGAATCGTCAGCATCACCACCATCGCCAGATAGCGGCTCGCTATAATAGTAAATGACGGGCATTTCCGCGTATAAATCAATTCCTGCATCATCGAGCGCCGGTCACGCAGCCCCCGGGTCACGGCAAGGAACACCGGCAGGATTCCAAGAAAGATTACCATATAATCTGAAAATAATCTCGCATATCCTCCTGTCAGCCGGTCTTTCTGAATCAACGTGTCGTATTCCTCAAGCGCATCCTCATAGGTCATAGGAATCTCGGCGCTGTTTTCCCGGGACGTTTTGTTATAGTCAGAGCCTCCCCCTAAAATCTCATCTACTTCGTCCATAAGTTCCCCAAACCGACCATAGTCCAATCCTTCTACCGGTTCTACTTTCAAGGGTTCCCGATAGACAGGCTCGCCCTCCTGGACAGAATCTTTGCCCTCCTGCTGTGCGGCATACCATTCCTCCACCGTCTTCCCTGCCTCTTCACGGTTATGGATTCCCGCCGCTTCGCCCAGAATCTCGGCAATCCGCCGGTCATCTGCTTCGTTCAATGTCACATTTTTATAAAAGCCAATGGGATAGGTCGTATAGCTCTCCCGCCAATACTCTTCCGTCAACTGCCCCAGCGTACTCTCCATAATCAATTCCGGGTCGCTGCTTTTCAGATTCCCATAACCTTCCTGACCGGGTTCTGGTTTCTGACTAATCTCCATATCGCCAAGCTGCGAGGTGAAATCAAAGATGAGTACCAAGACGATAAGCCAGTAAATGAGGCTTCTTGCGGTCTGCTTACATTCTTTCAGAAATAACTGCCCTAACATTCTGCCTCCCCCCTCTCCGTGTGCATCAGATACATGTACGCATCTTCCACCCCGGCTTCACAGAGTTTTGCCGATGCAAATGGTTTCTCTTCTGCAAGGAAACGTGCCATCACATTATTTCCCAAAGTGAGCATGCTGGTTACAATATATTCTTTTTTCAGAAGTTCCAGCTCTCTCTTACTGATTTCCGCAGAGTATACCTTTCCTTCCGTCATGGCAATCAAATCCGATACCGTTCCCTGATAGATCACGTTTCCCTCGTCCAAAACCGCGATATCTTCACAGGTTGCCTCGATATCCCCTACGATGTGAGTGGACAGGATTACGATACGGTTTTCTGCAATTTCACATAACAGGTTACGGAAACGCACCCGCTCCTCCGGGTCTAAGCCTGCCGTAGGCTCATCCACAATCAGCACTTTCGGGTCGTGGAGGATTGCCTGTGCAATGCCAAGCCTGCGTTTCATCCCGCCGGATAAAGCCTTGACCTTCTTCCTCCGGTCATTCTGGAGATTCACTCTTTCCAGAAGCTTAGGGATTCGGCTTCTGCGCTCTGCCTTGCCAAGCCCTGACAGCACTCCCAGATAATCCATCGCCTCGTACACGGTCATATTGGGATACATGGAGAAGTCCTGAGGGAGATATCCTACGATTTTCCGTACTTCCTGCGGACGCCGGGTGCTTCTGGCGCACACGGACACTTCCCCCTCTGACAGGGGCAAAAGCGTTGCGATTACCTTCATCAGCGTGGTCTTTCCTGCGCCGTTCCTGCCAAGAAGCCCGAACATGCCGGTTTGGATGGTCAGGTTGACGTCTCTTAGCGCCTGTTTCTTTCCATAATATTGATTCAGATTCCTGATTTTAATTGTAGTGGACATACGCATCTTCCTTTCAAAATTGCACTTTGTAATCTTAAAATTATCATAACGCGTAAATCCCTACATTTTCTCTACAAATAATTAAGAAACGTTAAGGATAAATTGAATTTTCTCCAAAAATGGATATTAAAGGTATACAATTTTAAAAGGGTAGCTACCTTTTGAATAGTAGCTACCCTATAAAAATTACTTATTCTTATCATTTATCATGGCTATAATATTCATTGCCGGCAACACTATCGGAACCATTCCCGGTTGTGTTGTGATAATAGATATATAACTCCTAATGTAAGGAAACATGATTGCAATAGTATTCTTCTCAAGTATATCCCTATTCTTTTGTTGGGTACGAAATATTGCTTTTCCTTTTACATTGATATATATATATTCATTCACATCTGAAACGCTTGTACTTAATATAATTTCATATCCGTCTTCTCCAATATTTTTTATATTATGGTCTACACGAACATTCAATTCTAACCCTTCCAGAGAAACATCTTTTTTCCTAAATGTGCTTTCTGTAATTTCAATTTTTTCTAAAACAAGAGGGCTTTCATAATCAGAACTAATTTTCATAATAGCCTCCTAACATGCAATTGCAAAATCTTCCTGCAAAAAATATGCCTTTGATATAACATTTGCATCTAATTTCTCGCCAGAGTATCCAAAAGTCTGGCAAGACTTATTAAAAACCCGATTCACATCTTCGTTTGTTACCGCATGAACTCCGTTTCTGTCTTTAAGCATAGGTTCATTTGCACTATCACTTAACTCAACATTGTACCTTTCACATAAAGTAAAAAATAAATTTTTGTCAAACATCATATCACCTCGTCTTCCTCGCTATAAACCATTTTTGTTGTTTTAATACATTCCTTCTTTGAGACGCATATCTGTCTCTCGTGAAATCTGATATTAATAATATTCATGATTTTTCTTTGTTTTTTTAATTCTTCTAAACTTCTTTTCGCCGTATAGCCTGCAGCATCTTTTTGGAAAGTTCCTATTATGACTGATATTCCGTTCTTTTCTTTATAATAATCAAAAATAACTGAACGAAGGCTCTCCTCTCTAAATATAGGCATCTTCCCATAACACTCCTTTTTTATATCTTCCAATACACTTATGGTCTCCGTCAAAAAACAATCAAATTGACTTTTGTCATCTAGATTGAGAACTTTTTCATCAGCAGCCTCGATAAGCGACTCAAAAATCACACCTCCGCAATTATTATTTTGCGATGAACTGTTTGCAGCCCACCATAGTGCCTTATCATAATCATCGAAATAATATACGCCTTGACCTAACCAATGGTCACTTCGATACTTACATTTAGCAGGATCAAGTCCTTCCTTGTCTATATTATGCCGGTACTTAGCGCAGGTTCCATGATACCCAACTTCTTTCATTGTTCCTTCTTCCTAAGCAATTTACAGTTATTTCTAAAATATTCTATGAAACTAGACATAAATCATTACTGTCAGTATATCATTTTTTATTTCTAAAAGCAATGTAAAGAATTTAATTGGATTATATATCATAAAATAAAAAGTATCTAAGCCAAGTATATGCAAAATTATCCGGCTTTATGTTTAGAGGTTACATTGGCAGACGAATGATGCCGTCACCACTGCCCCGCCCCGGATACTGTTAGCGACATCCAGTGTTCCTCCATGTTTCTTACAGAATTCCCTACAGATATGCAGCCCAATCCCAAAATGCTCATCCATTTCCACGCTGTCGTGTTCCTTATGGTACGGTTTCAGCGCTTTTATCAACTGCTCTTCCGAAAAACCCTTTCCGTCATCCCGGACAACCAGCAGAAACTCCATTTTCTCCATATCATATTCTGAAATTACTTCAATCTGTGTCCCTGCATACCGAATCGCGTTGGAGAGCAGATTCTCCAGAACTTCCATAATTATATTTTCGTCCGCCTGTACCCGAAGCCCGCCGTTGTCGCCGTCTTTTAAAGTACATCCCCGATAAAATATCCCGACATCTCCAGCCTGCCCAAGGGCAAAGACCACTTCCTGAATCTTTTTCCCAATGCTTCCAAGCCGGATTACCTCCGGCGAAAACGGGACCTCATCAATACTCCGAATCCCTTTCATCGTACGGCTGTAATTCTCAAGCCTCTTTAAATGTTCCGACATCAACGCCAGCGTGTCCGCCATCTTCGCTTCGCTGATTTTCCCCTCAGGAAGATACCTCGCCAGAAAATCTGTATAGCCCTTGAGTACAGTAAGGGGAGTACGCAGGTCATGAGCAAATGCGGCGTTCAATTCCTTCTGCCGCTCCACCAGCATCCACATCTCTTCCTTCCCCCGCACCAGCTCCCTCCGCATATCCTCCACAGAATCACACAGGCTTCCCAGCTCATCCTCGCTGTCGTAATGCACATGGAAGTCAAGATTATTTCCCCGAATCTGCTCTACACTATCCTCCAGAATCCTAAGAGGCGACGCCAGCCGTTTTTGATAGAAAATGAAGATCGTCACGACCATTCCTGCAAATGCGTAGAAATATGGACACCACACCCGCACAAAATCCAGAAGCAACAGCTTTCTGCTGTCCGTCCCTGCCTCAAACGTATAATCAGTTCCCCATAACGGGCCTTTCTTGTAAATGACCTCTACAAAATCTTCCCTCTCATGGTTGGCCCACTCAGCAATTTCCCACTGCCAGCACAGAACCATGGTCAGGTAAGAGAGGATGAACACAATGGCTGCCAGCACCAGGATATACGCAATCATCGCCTTGCGAAAGGACAGGTTTCGGATATGCCTTGCTGTCTTTTCTATCTTCTCCTCTAACCAATCCATCGGTATCCCACACCCCATACAGTCTCTATATATACATGCGCCGTATATTTCCCAATCTTGCTCCGCACTCTCCGGATATGCTCCATGACAATGCTGCTGTCTGCATTCCCGTCGAATCCCCGTACCTTCTCATACAGCTGTTCTTTGCTGAACACCTGTCCCGCATTTAACGACAGTATCTCCACCAGCCCGTATTCCGTCTTCGTCAGGCTAAGGGGCTGCCCTTCGTAATATACGCACCGGTCGCCATAATGTACCGCCAGCCGGTCAAATATCTTTACGGCCCCATCCGTCTTTTTCCGTTCCTCCCGCCTAAGGTGCGCTTCGACTCTCGCCCCCAGTTCATCGATACTGAAAGGCTTCAGGATATAGTCGTCCCCGCCTATCATCAATCCCCGTATCCGGTCTGATTCCTCAATCTTTGCAGTCAGGAACAGAATCGGGCAGGAGACATGGAAACGAATCCGCTCGCATACCTCGAAACCGTCCAGCATGGGCATATTCACATCCAGAAGTATAATGTCCGGCTTTTTATTCAGCTGGCCCAGTACTTCCAGACCGTTCTTTGCTTCTATTACCTGATAATCTTGGATTTCAAAATAATCCTTTAACAATTTGACGATGCCTGGCTCATCGTCGGCAATTAAAATTCGTCTTTTTTCACACATAATTCTAATCCAATAAATATCCCGCTTTTTTTCATTAATTCATCCACCTCATATCCTGGTTCTGCGCAATCTTCAATCATCAGGCTATATAGTTTCCCAATATCCAGATAACTCGGAACCGTATATTTACATTCCGTAATGGTATCAAAATCTCAACTGTTTTTCAATTCCCGCCTTCCCCAGCGCCTTAGTTATTATCCCTCTCCTGTTTTTCGTCTGGCGTGCAATATATTCAATCAGCGAACACACATAAAAATAACCATTTTCTTGATTATATCATAAAAAAAATAATAACACTAGACGCGTAATTTTTATACTTGACAATCTTCTTTATTTTGTTTAATATTTACAAACAAATTACATAATGGGATAACTCCATAAGACTGAGGTACTATGCAAGAAAAATATCATTTTCCACAAGGGCTTCACACCTGCCCCTCTTACCATTACTATATGTTCCACAAGCCCTACGGCTGTGTCACAGCTCACAGGGACGACCGTTTCCCCACCGTCATGGAATATTTCACCGAACTGCATAACGACCGGCTCTCCCCTGTAGGGCGGCTTGACCGGGAGACGGAAGGGCTGCTTATCATAACCGACGACGGAAAATGGAATCAGCGGATGACCCACCCGGCATACCAAAAACAAAAGACCTATGAATTTACTGCATTAGGTGAATTAGACAGCGGAAAACTTCATGCACTCCAAAATGGGATTTTGTTAAATGGCTCGGATGTACCCACACGGCCTTGCCAGATTACCGTTACCGGTACTTCTGTGTTATCCGAGATTATGCCGATACTCCATCCGGAAGTCAAAAGGGCTATCGGTAATAACCGCCCCTGCCATCCAGTTATCATGGGTAAAATCGTGATTACGGAAGGCAGGAAACGGCAGATTCGCAGAATGATGAAGGCTGTCCGCTGCTGTGTGGTTGCCTTGAAACGTATTTCGATTGATAATATTGTGTTAGATGAAAATCTGAAACGGGGGGAATGGAAGGAATTTTCCCCTTAAATCGTTACACCCCGCCGTATGCGGCGGGGGGTTAAAATCCCATTTAAAAAAAATATCACCACTCCCAACATCGACAGAATCTTACCCGCCTTCACACCCGGCGCATGGTATATCATCCTGATTTCATGCTTTCCCGCTCCAATCCGAAATCCAAGGAACGCCGTGTTTACCTCTTCCGTTCCTACCTGTTCTCCGTCTACCAAAACCTCAAAACTTTCCTCGTATGGAATCGTCGTAATAAAATACCCCGGTGTTTCAAACTCAATCGTCCCTTCAATCCGGTTTCCTTTCGTCCTTTCCCGATTTATTTGAAACGCAGACTGGTACAAATCCTCTTCCCTGACCGGCAGTCTCCCGATATAAGCTTTGACACCCGTTATCCCATAGTTTCCCTTCCCAAAGACCATTTCCAACGTATCCTGTCCGTCCTCCACCGGAACCGCATAGGTAAATTCTGTATTCCCGTTATAATAGAAATGGCTTCTTGCCGTCAGTTTATTCCGTATGCCTTCCACCCAGACTGCAACATCCTTCGACGGTTTCTGGTTCTCTATCTGAAAGCGCAGGAACAGGACTCTCTGCCCTTCCTCTCCTTCCTGAGAAACAGGCAGCTCCATCCGGACCGTCTTGTCAATATCCGAATCTATCTCATCCGGCAAACTAAAATCAACCGGGCTTGCCATATCACTGATCCTATTATCCAGAGAATCCTTGTTATTCCCGGCAGGACGCACCGCCGCACCATCCTTCACCACCGCATATTCAAGTAATGCCAATTGATTATACGGGAAATCCAATTCCCGGTAGCTTTCTTCCGAAATGACACGTTCTGTCCCATATGCGACCGGGGAAACCTGCGTATTTTCATATACCTTCCATTTGCCAGTATCGTCCCCCAGTTCCTTTTTTCCCTGGCCGCTGCACTTTACGGCTTCATATCCCGGAATTTCCTCCTTTGCCGCCACATACTTTACCCCCATGAATCGCTGGTACACAGGATTATGTACCGCAGGCTGCATCAGGAAATTCCGGAAAGGTTCTTCTAACCGAAACGTTTTCTCCCGAAATTCCCTGTATCCTTCATGATAAGAAGAGGAATAGACAGAGGTTGAGTATTGCCCCATATCCCATATCCGGTTCAGGTTCGCTGCATTTTCAGTATCTTTCCCTATCTGTTCTGTCCGGTAGAAGCCCTCTTCTTGACCAGTCACTTCCTCTATCCTTTTTCCGATATTGGAATCCGTCATCTCCTCATAAAATTCCCGGTCAAGGGGCCTGTCTGCCCTCGCATGGACTGCATGGCCGGATACGGCCAGAAACAAAATCGATGGGATCAGCAATATCATAGTGTAATCCATCCCCCTACGGGCCGGGTGGACTTCGTCCAACAAAGTATAGATAATAAAACACACTAGCATGAATACACTGTCCGCCAGCAACAGTTTCCAATATTTCCTTATATCCCCCTGCTGCCGGGTCAGATAAATCAATACGACAGTCAATACATATGGAAAAATTTTCATGCCAATCTTCCTCAGCCGGCTTTGCAAGTTCCTTCCGGCATCTATCCCTTCCTCCGGCGTCTCCAACCCGTCAAGATAATACGCCAGAATATAGCATAACAGCGGCAGGAATGGAATCATCACCTTATCCCGTATATACAGCCCCCCATTTAGCAGATATGCGAAGACCGGAATAGTCAGTACTATCCCGCAGCTTAATGCCAGTACACGCTCATGCCATTTGTTCCGGAAAATCATAGCTGTCACAGCCGTCACCCCAAGGGTAGTCATGCCAATCCCATAAGGCGAATAGCAGAATCGAAGCATTGACAGTTTTGGTATCAGCAATTCTTCTACATGGGCCGCTGCCCCTGTCCCTTCCCTTCCTGTCAATGCAAATGCCGTTGGGAGCAACAGAATCCCACTCATCATCACAGCGATCACAAAATGCAGTGAAAACCGGATTCCATCCGACAAAAAGCATCTTAACGAAATCATAATGGACGAAGTCCCCCTGCCCGGCGGACATGCATTACCGTGTACCCTTGGGTATATCATCATCCACCGATGAATCCCATACAGAACCAACGCCAGCATCCCGCCGATACTAAAGTAAAAACTGGTCATGATCATCAGGAAAATACTGACAACCAGCATCCCTCCCCGTTTCTTTTCAAAGTATCGATCCACGCCCATCATTCCCGCCAAAAGAAAAGGCATATAATTCACAAACATAATCTGATTATAGGAATGAAAAATCATAGGTCCCGACAACAGAAACACCACTGCCGCACCGACACAGATTTTTTCCGGAAATCCCCTTTTTCCAAGCCACCGATACATCAGTATGACCGAAGCCGCCAGAGCCAATAGCTGGACTGCCATCATATAGTCTGACATTTTCACGGATGGAAGCAAGTAGGACGGCAGCAGCAAAGGGTTATAAAGCCCATAGTAGGCAAAATGATAAATATTCTGCCCGCCTCCGATATTTGCCGCAAATTCCGGAAATAATTCCCCCGTCTCATAGAACTGCTGCCTGAAATAATCCGGCAGCACACTGTGCTGGCTGATCCAATCAACTTTCGCACCGAACACCCCATATCGAAAGCAGAACAGATAACAAAATCCCAACGTCAGGCCTGCCAGAAGACAGCAGGTTCCAATTTTCCTGCTATACAGACGCCGCCTCATGCCCATTTCCCTCCTTCTCATCGCTGGAATCCTTCAGGATAAAAATCGGCCTGTGCTTCGTCTCCAGATAAGTCTTAGACAAGTACTCCCCTACGATTCCCGTACAAAAGAGCTGTATCCCGCTCACCATAAAGATAATGCACACCAATGAGGGCCAGCCGGACACCGGATCGCCCCAGATTAACGTCCGGACAATAATCACCAGTATCATAAAGAACGACAACAGACAAAAACAGACTCCCACCACCGATGCCAGCGACAAAGGCGCTACCGAAAAACCAGTAATGCCCTCCAATGAATAGGTAAACAGTTTCCGCACCGACCATTTCGTTTGCCCTGCGCAGCGTCCCACATTCTGGAACTCCAACCATTTGGTGCGGAATCCCACCCACTCGAAGATTCCTTTGGAAAAACGGTTGTATTCGCTCATCCCAAGCACGGCATCCACCATTTTCCGCTTCATCAGCCGGTAATCCCGGGCCCCGTTCACAATCTCTGTCTTGGAAATGCGGTTGATAAATTTATAGAAACTCTCTGACAGGAAGGAACGGATCTTCGGCTCACCTGCACGGGTAGAACGCCTGGTGGCCACACTATCGTAATCTTCCTCGTTGAGAATCCGGTACATTTCCGGCAAAAGCCCCGGAGGGTCCTGCATATCCACATCCATCGTCGCGACGTAATCGCCGTTGGCATTTTTTAACCCTGCATAAATCGCCGCCTCTTTCCCGAAATTTCTGGAAAACGACAGATAACGGCAGCGTCCGTCCGTCTCGTTCATTTCCTTCAATATCGAAAGGGTTCTGTCCGAAGAGCCGTCATCCACGAAAATCAGTTCAAATTCTTCCTCCGGCATCTCCCCCATCACCTTGCACATCGCACGGTAATACACCGGAAGAGCCTCTTCTTCATTAAAACATGGAATCACAACACTTATTCTGCCCATCTTACATACCTCCTGTTTCTTCTCCTTGATGTCATAGGGTACTTTCCCATATTTTTCCCTTCATGCACATACTTTACACGGCATCCCTTAAGAAATGGCAAAATTAAATCTTAAAATTTCTTAAGAACTTCTAAGGATTTCCAAAAACCTGTTATACTAATGGACAGGGAATGTTAGATTCATAAAATGCAGTTCAGACGTGACATCAGGAAGGAGTATACATAACTATGGATACCTCACGCATCTTAATCGTAGACGACAACCCGGAGATCCGGGAAATCATCCACATCCTGCTAGAAGGGGAAGGATACCTCATTGAAGAAGCCAGTGACGGGCAGCGCGCCTTGGACCTTACCGGAAAACTGGATTTTGACCTGATTATCCTTGACATCATGATGCCTGGGCCAAATGGATATCAGACTTGTATCGAAATCCGTAAGAACAGCAATGCACCCATCCTGTTTTTAAGCGCACGCACCAAAGACAGTGACAAGACTTTGGGCTTCTCAAGCGGAGGAGACGACTACCTTGCCAAACCTTTTTCTTACAATGAACTCATCAGCCGCGCAAAGGCCCTCATCCGACGCTATCAGGTCTACCGGGGGAAAGACGCCTCTATTACGACAGAAACAAAAGGCAATTCATCGACGGAATGGACACCAATGGAACCCATTTTCTTCCACCTCTTGAAAATAGACGAGGCAAAGGAGGAGGTTACTTCGGACGGGATTCCCCTTGTGCTGACGGATACAGAATACGCCATGCTGCTTCTTCTGGTGAAGCACCGCCGCCAGATTTTCTCCGCACAGCATCTCTATGAGTCCGTTTGGAATGAGCCTTACTATTATGGGGCAAACAACACGGTCATGGTCCACATCCGCAATCTGCGTCTCAAGATTGAGAAAGATCCAAAGAATCCGACGCTGATTAAGACTGTCTGGGGAAAGGGGTACCGCTGTGATTAGACGGTTCAAAAATCTGAAAATCCGCACACAATCTACTATCGTGATTTTGTTTGCCATTATCGTCGCTTTCACCCTGTTTGAACTGCTTTGGCTGAACAAATGGAACATCTGTGGGATTGCCGAGCGTCTCGGCATCTTCTATACACAGATGGGGGATAAAAGTTTCCGCAAGACCCTTGCCGAAGAAGCCCTGCACTATGACATCCCAGAATCCGAAGATGATACCGATGCCGTAGAAGCGCTCAATCCTTTCTTCGACCTTGTCAGCGAATATACGGGCATCTATATCTATGGACATGACGACGGACTGTTCCTCGCCGGAAGGTCTCCATCCGCCATGTCTGATAACGGTTTCCTCTCTTTTTTCAATATTGGATACCGCCTTACGGACGGTGAAGGCGAATTTGTAGAGAATTGCCTGTTAAAATTTGCAAATGGGACGGCGAACATCCTGATATACAATTATGAGCGGACGATATTCATATATCCGTTCCTGTTCGTCTGCCTCTTCCTTGCTGTGGCTCTGTTCTTTGCCATTGTGCTTCTCTTCCTGAACCGGAAGATGCGGCAGGTTATGCTTCTGAAAGATGAAATCCTCACAATGTCCGCAGGAGACTTGGAACACAAGATTCCCGATTTCGGCGGCAATGAGATTGGAATTCTTGCCAGTGAACTGAACCATCTGCGGGAATCCCTGTCTGACAACATCCAAAAGGAACATGAAAGCCGGAAAGCAAACCAGGATTTGATTACGGCCCTCTCCCACGACCTCCGTACTCCGCTCACCATCTTGAACGGGTATCTGGAAGTCCTGAAGCTAAAGCGCAACCCCCAGACACAGGAGGAATACCTGGAGCGGTGCCTGAAGAAAACAGAGGATATTAAGGAATTGACGGATCGGATGTTCGAGTATGCGCTGATAGCCGAAGAGACCGAGACGCCTGAGGCTGCATGGATTTCCACAGATTTTATCGGGCAATGCCTGACGGAAAACTGCGACTTCATCCGTCTTGCCGGATTCACTTTGGAGCTGAAACTGCCTGAGGCTACCGGCGTACTGCAAAGTGATAAGACGATGCTGAAACGGATACTGAATAACCTCTTCTCGAATATTCTAAAATACGGGGATAAAAAACAAACGGTCACGGTGTCCGGAAGGATTCAGAATACGGAATTCATCGTTTCCCTCACCAATCGGAGCAAGGACAACGATTCTGGGATAGACAGCAATAACATCGGCTTGAAAAATACAGACCGGATGATACAGATGTTAGACGGACGAATGGATGTCTGGCAGGAAAAGGAAGTGTTCGGGGTAGAGCTTAGGTTTCCGCTGCGGTAATCTCTATCAAATAATGAAAAACATTTCATTTATATATTGATTTTTCTGCCCAAATCTGTTTATCTATATATTATACCATTTAGGTATCCTGTAATACATGCCTCTACGGGCGGACTATCGTCCGATAAGGTATACCAACTTCAATAAACTATACTATGACAAAGAGAGGACATACTGCATGAAACCAATCAAAGAAGGAAAAGTACGCGAAATCTACGACAACGGCGACAGCCTGATCATGGTCGCCACAGACCGTATCAGTTGTTTTGATGTAATCTTGAAAAATGATGTGACCAAAAAGGGAACCGTCCTGACCCAGATGTCCCGGTTCTGGTTCGACATGACCAAGGACATCCTCCCGAACCATATGCTTTCCACAGACGTAAAAGACATGCCGGAATTCTTCCAGTCTCCTCAGTTTGACGGCAACAGTATGATGTGCAAGAAACTAAATATGCTCCCCATCGAGTGTATTGTCCGCGGCTATATTACAGGGAGCGGATGGGCAAGCTACCAGAAGGACGGCACGGTATGCGGGATAAGGCTGCCGGAAGGATTGAAGGAATCCGATAAGCTGCCGGAGCCAATCTACACACCGTCCACCAAGGCCGAAATCGGCGACCACGACGAGAATATTTCCTATGAGCAGAGCATTGCCCATCTTGAGAAATATTTCCCGGGAAAGGGAGAGGAATATGCGGCAAAACTGCGCGACTGCACCCTGGCGCTTTATAAAAAATGCGCGGATTATGCCCTTACCCGCGGAATCATCATCGCAGACACCAAGTTCGAGTTCGGTCTGGACGAGAATGGAGAACTGGTCATCGGCGACGAGATGCTGACGCCTGACAGCTCCCGCTTCTGGCCGGCCGACGGGTATGAGCCGGGACACGGGCAGCCCTCCTTCGACAAGCAGTTCGCCCGGGACTGGCTGAAAGCGAATCCAGACAATGACTGGACTCTTCCGGAAGATATCGTGCAGAAGACGATTGACAAGTATTTGCAAGGTTATGAGATGCTGACCGGGGAGAAACTGTAAATTAAAACGCTATTTCTATAGAAGCTGCATTGACCGGCTAAGAACAATCGGCATACAAGAAGGGGGAGAATCAGAATTAACCGGCTTCCCCCCTTCTGAATGAAATGTATTTCTTCACGATGTGTATGAAATTTTATCCTTCAGAACCGGAAAGGATAATATTCATCAATTCCCTTGGAGTGACAATTAATGCGTTTGCCCTGGCTGTCCTGCATTTTATACTTTGTTGGACGAAGTCCGCCCCGCAAGGGTATACATCACGGGATGCCCGGAGTCTATGAACGCCAGAACATCCCGCCTGCTTTATGACTTAATTAGAACCTTTCCCAAGCGTAACTTCCACATCATGGCTCTGGTATTCACCATCACTGCCAGGAACCGCAATCGTCACCGTCACCGTCTCCCCGGCTTTATAATATTGAAGCTGCTCCTGAAGCGTATTCGTATTATTAATCGTAGTCCCATTCAGGGCTGTTACTACAGAACCCTTGGTAATCCCTGCACGCTCAGCTCCGCCTCCCCGGATCACGTCCGTAATATACACGCCTACCGGCATGTGGTACATCTGGGAAGTCTCCTGCGTAACGTCCACAGGTTCCGAGATACCCAGATAGCCCCTCTCTTCGTCAGCTACCTTCGTCCTGGTCTCCCGGTTCATCAGCCCTTCAATCGTCTCCCTTGCCTCGGAAACCGGAATCGCATATCCAATCCCTTCCACCGCCTCATAGGCAGCCTTCGCCGTATTGATACCGATAACTTCGCCCTTGGAATTCAGCAATGCGCCGCCGCTGTTCCCAGGGTTGATTGCCGCATCCGTCTGAATCAGGTTGCTGTCGAATCCTTCAATCCTTCTTTCAGTAGCGGAAATGATGCCCCTTGTGACAGACTGGCCGTAACCGAGAGCATTTCCTATAGCAATGGCTTCCTCGCCTACCTGTATCTCATCCGAATCCCCTAATGTCGCCACCGCAATCTTCTCTCTCGTGCTCGACTTGATTTTGCTCAGGTCTACTGCCACGACCGCCAAATCCCGGCTGGCGTCCGTCCCCTTGATATTCGCCTCCACGCTCTCTTCGTCGATAAACGATACTGTCAGTGTGTCGCTTCCTTCTACCACGTGGTTATTCGTCACTACCAACAGTTCGGAATCATTCTGTCCAATAATAATGCCGGAGCCTGCACTCTGGCTCTGCCTCTCCTGGATTCCTCCGAAGAAACTCTGTACCTGCTGGACGCTCATGTTGGTAATGGAAACCACAGATGGCATTGCATTTGCCGCAATATCCGCCACATCCGACTTGGTAGCGCCGCTTGACGAAGTGGTAAGTTTCGCGCTGCCGATATTCTCGGTCTTATCCGTCTTTCCTGTACTCTCTTCCACCGTCTTGCTGCCCATAAATTTTCCTGCCACAATGTTGCTCGTCTGGAATGCGGCGCTTGCCGTCACTCCAAATACCAGACCGAAGCAAACGGTCTTCACCCACTTAGGCGCGCCTTTCTTCTTGTGGGGCGGCCTGTGCTCTGAGTTGTTCTGCGGATTAGCATCCTGTCCCGGTGTGTAATAAGTATATTGATGATCCATATTGATATCTCCTTTCATTCTGGTTCGTTTTTGCTTTTCTGATTAGTAGTTTACCGTCAAATTGTGTTTAAACTGTGACAGAACCGTGATAAAATCATTAAATAAAAACAGCCCTGAATGAAAAATCATTTAATCCAATGCGTTATGTAATTCTTCCCGTATCGCTTCTTCACTGCCTGAAAGAGAGCCCTGCACCATCTCCGGCTTGCCGCCGCCCCTGCCGCCAAAAGCATCGTTTATCCTCTTGCACAGCGGGCGCACATCCGTTTCTTTACTTCCAATCACATACCGGTAGCCTTTCTCTTCATCTCCCGCAAAAACAGCGCAGACCTTCGCTCCCTTATTGAGCAAAAGGTTCATCAACTCCCGCGGTGCATTTCCCGACAGGCCAGAATCAAATACCGCAGCCACATCCTCCTCCACCGGAATCTCAGCCGCCCGGTATGCCAGCATCTTCTGCTGTAAGGATGCAATCTTTCCTTTGAGGCTGCCCGCCTCTTCTTTCAGACGGGCCACCGCATCCGCCACTTCGCGTTCTTTCGCACTGAGAAGGGCGGAAATCGCCTTCGTATTCTCATCTTTCCTGTCATAATCTGCCAATGCCCGGAAACCGCAGAGCATCGTAATACGCTCTCCGCCTTTATAATTCATCATATGAACCAGCTTAATCAGCCCAATCTCCCCAGTAGAGCCAAGATGAGGCGCGCAGCACGCGCAAACGTCATACCCCGGGATGGTAATAATCCTGACCTGCCCCTCAATCTCAATCTTGCTCCGGTACTCCATGGCTATAAGCTCCTCCTTGGAGGGATAAGTAATCCCCACCCCCAGGTTCGCGAATACCGCCCGGTTCGCCTCAAGCTCAATCTCCCTTAGCTCTTCTTTGGAAATGCATCCGTTAAAATCCATCGTGCAGTAATCCTCGCCCAGATGGAAGCCTACATTATCATATCCGAAACGGCTGTGGACAATTCCTGAAATGATGTGTTCGCCCGTATGCTGCTGCATCCTATCGAAACGAACCTCCCAATTAAGCCGTCCCGTTACCGTCGTCCCTGCCTCAAGGGGCGAAGCCACCGTATGATAGATGATCCCGCCTTTTTCCCGGGTATCCAGGACCTCTGTCTCATCAAGCCATCCGATATCCCCATACTGCCCTCCCCCTTCCGGGAAAAACGCAGTCCCATCCAGTACCACTTGATACTGTTCTTTAACCTTCTCGCAGGAAAGAACCTTCGCCTGAAATTCCTTCCTGTAACCATCCTGATAGAATAATTTCTCCGTCATGTTTTCTGTCCTCTCCTACATCCTCTCCGGCGCCTCGAACCCCAGCACGTCGATACAAGCCTCCAGGACACGTTTTGTAAGCAAAAGTAAAGCGATATACCCCTTCCGCTTCTCCTCGTCCTCCTCCGCAAGAATCTTCGTCTCATGGTAGAAGCGGTTGAATGCATTGGCAAGGTCGTAAATATATGCACAAATCTTGTGAAGAGCCAGCTCTTCATACGCCGATGCAATCACATCATTGTATTTCACAACTTCCAGCATCAAAGCCTTCTCATTCTCGTCATGGGCAGGCTGAATGGAAAGCCCGGAAAGTTCCCTGCCATCCGCCTGATATTTATTCAGGATCGACTTAATCCGCACAATGGTATACAAAATATAGGGTCCCGTATTTCCCTCAAAAGAGGTGAACCGCTCCACGTCGAACACATAATCCTTAGACGCCTGATTCGACAAATCCCCGTACTTGATTGCTGACATCCCGACCATCTTTGCCGTGGCTTCCGCCTCTTCGGGAGCCACCGTGCGGTTCTCGGCAATCTTCCCGCGCATCTCGTCCACAATCTCCGCAATCAGGTTCTCAAGGCGCATGACTCCGCCGTCCCTGGTCTTAAACGGCTTGCCGTCCTTGCCGTTCATGGTGCCGAACCCCAGGAATGAAAGCTTTGTCTTCTCCGGAACAATCCCTGTCTTCCTTGCTGCACGGAACACTTGAAGGAAATGGAGATCCTGCCGCTTGTCTGCAAGATAGATCACCTGGTCAGGGTCGTAATCTTCCATCCTCTGAATCAACGTGGCAAGGTCCGTCGTCCCATAGAGGGACGCGCCGTCCGATTTCTGGATCATGCATGGAGGAATTTCCTTCGTGTCAGACTCTAACTGCACATCAATGACCAGCGCCCCCTCGTCAATATGGGCGTACCCCTCCTCTTTTAATCTCTCAATCATATCCGGGATATAAGCCTGCGCATCCGACTCTCCCTTCCACAAATCAAAATGCACGTTCAGGCTCTCATAATTCTTCTCAAGGTCTGCCACAGACACATCCATGATATGTCTCCATACCGCCCGGTATCCCTTATGCCCGTTCTGGAGGAGCCTGGTCGCCTCAAGGGCTTCCCTGCGGTAATCCTCGTCCTCCTTCGCCCTGCCGCTGGCCTTAGGATAAATCTCTTCCAGTTCTCCTATGGTAAACGGAGCCTCCTTGGGATACTCTCCTTCAAAATCCTCCTGAAAATATGGAAGCTCTGGCTGCCTTTCCCTAAGCTCCGTGATAATCAGGCCCATCTGGTATCCCCAGTCGCCCAGATGGATATCCCCCAGCACACGGTGTCCCATCTTTTTGGCAAGCCTCTTGATTCCCTCGCCGATGATTGCAGAACGGAGATGTCCCACATGAAGCGGCTTCGCCACATTCGCCCCGCCGTAGTCCACGACCACAGACTTAGGCTCTTTCGCCGTCTCAAACCCCAGGTACCCGTCCTTACTCATCTGGTTCAAATAATCCGCCAAATATTCTTTCTTTATCTTCATATTGATAAAGCCCGGATTCACGGCATTAACCTCCTCAAGGCACGGGCTGTCCCCAAGCCTTGCGGCAACGTCGTTTGCAATCATAATCGGAGCCTTCCGGTAAGCCTTTGCTCCCGCCATCGCTCCGTTACACTGATATTCACACAAATCCGGACGGTTGGACAGCGTTACTTTCGCATATTCCCTGTCATATCCTGCCGCCTCGAATGCTGCTGCCAGCTCCTCGGCAATCAAATCCATGATTTTCTTCATCTTCTCTCCTCCTCTTTTCCAAGTATCTCTCATCCAATAACAAAAAAGCCAGATCTCTGCACTCCACAGGGATCTGACCCTCAAAACCTTCTCTGATACGGCAAACAAAGCAGCTTCTCCCCATCAAACTTCCGAAGGAGCGTTACTATGCATCCGCCTTCTTATAAGCATCTTCTAAGTCAGCCAATGCCTCCTGAAGCAGAGCGTCCGACTGCACCGCCTTACGGTATGCATCCTGCGTCTCCGCCATGAGAGCCTGTACGTCCTCATGGGCCGCAATCTTTTGGATATGGGACTTCACCTTCTCATCCTCCACAGAAACGCTGACCTTAAAACCGCCTTCCCTGTCTTCCACGATATACATGGTACTTAATCCCGGAACCTTCGTGTAGACATCCCTGATCTTCATATTATATCTGGCAAACGCCACATATGTACCCCGATATTTTCCTTCTTTCGTATAAACACTGATGTCATCATACGACTCGACAAAGCCGGCTTCTTCTCCCTGCTGCCTGTAATAATCTCTTACAGCCTCGGAAATCTCTGGATATTCCTCCCTTTTCAGCGGGTTCAGCTCTGCAAACCCACTTCTTCGGTTCTCCGTATACAAACGGCCGGAAATTGTCTTTTGTGCTTTTTGGACTTTCGCTTTGGTAAGGCTTGAACCGACTGAACCCACGGCTGCCACGGAAATCACCAGAAACGCCAGTATGGCAAACTTCTTATACTTCCTGCGGCTTCTGGGGCAGTCCTTGTCTCTTCCTTCCATAAGGCTACCTCCATCTGCACTTGAAAAATAGAAATAAAATACACACCCGGGCGGATTCGAACCGCCGCTCCCGCCTCCGGAGGGCGGTGCTCTATCCCCTGAGCTACGGGTGCATAATCTTCTCTTTGAAAGACACATTCCCACATCACAACGCTTCGGCTTGTCCAAACATCCAAAGTCCATCTCTCCGGCAAGACAGACGGGTTTCATCCTTCAAAGTAATACAATATGAAATTGCAAAAATAATATTACCACATTTATCCGAAAAAGTAAAGGAAATGATGCAAACATTTCGCAAAACATTTTGCACAATTCCTCTACTTTTTTCGTCAAAGACACCTTTCGCCCCATTTTCAGGCAGTAAGCCGTCTCGTCTGCCTGTCGTAATAATAGGCGTGGTTGGAAAGGCGCTCCTCTTCATCCACCTGCGTCGCATTGACTTCCCTCACAAGGAAATCTAACGCCTCACGCCCGGGTGCTGCACTTTCCGGCACGATAATCACTTCGTGTACGCTGCAAGGAAGCACATAATAGTTCTCCTCCAGATAAGCGCCGATTCCGTCAAGCTGGCTTTCATACAGGATTGCTGCCGCCCCATAGCTGCGGATTCGGTTGCTCAGCACATACATAATGTCTTTTCCATCGTCTTTTCCATCTCCATCGTCTTCTTTCATGACAGACAGTTCCTCAAGCAGCGCACCCATGGTCCCAAATTCATACGGAAGCAGCCTTCGGGTATTCCTGCGCGCCTCACAGGCAATCTCCTCCTGTGTCACGTCCCACATCTTTAGATGCTCGTGCCGGATCATCAGGGACGCCATCCCGTAAGGATTCACTTCCAGAAGCACATAGTAGACCACGGCAAGATCCAGATATTCTTCATAAGGCGTCTCTTCAAGCAATTCCCGGTTCGCCTCCCGGTTCACCAGACGATAGACAATCTTCCCTCTGATCTTCTGAAAATCCCTGAGGAATCCTCCCTCAAAACAATGCTTGAAACGCACCTCCCCGTACAGCCTCAGAATGTCCCCCGCAATTGTTTCCAACGAACTGCCGTTTTTAAACTGCTGATAGTATTCCTCCAGATAGATTGTGGGAAAGATATTAATTCCCTTCTCTGCAAGCGTCAGCCCGTGCCTCCTCGTCCCGTTATTCTTCACAGCCGAATGTATGTACACCGATATATTGCCCTCGGTTTCCTCCCTGACTTTAACCTCTACTTCGTGTATAAACTGAAAATATGTCATCCCTCTCCTTTCTTGACGCCTTGACCGCTTATACAAAACCGCATGTCGCCTGAGATGTTTCTTATACCAGAGATGTTTCTTATACCAGAGATGTTTCTCATACCAGAAATGTTTCTCATACCAGAAATGTTTCTCATGCCCGAGAACCTTCTCATGCATCCCATCCTGCACCTTTGCGCAGCAAGGCATACTGGCAGCATATAGATTTTTCATGGAAACCGGCAGGAACTCTGCCTCTGAACAAACCAGAAAAATGATTGAAATATTATGGTAAGGTTATTATAAAAAAGCCTTGCAGGAATTGCAAGGCTTTTCGTATGACATATTTCGACAATCAAATATTCATTAAGCTCTGGAAAGATATTGACCGGTACGGGTATCGATCTTAATCTTCTCTCCCTGCTCAACAAATAAAGGAACCATAACCTGCGCGCCCGTCTCAACGATTGCCGGTTTCGTTGCGCCCGTCGCCGTGTTCCCCTTCACGCCCGGCTCAGACTCCGTAATCAGAAGCTCTACCGTAAACGGAGGCTCGATTGCAAATACCTTCCCCTGATAAGACTTCATGGAAACCACTTCATTCTCTTTCACAAACTTGAGTGCGTCTCCCACATCATCCGCCCCTACCGGTGTCTGTTCAAATGTCTCCATATCCATGAAGTAGTACAATCCTCCGTCATTATACAAATACTGCACTTCTTTCCTCTCAATGAACGCCTTCTTCAAGACATCCTTAGATGGGTTGAACGTACGCTCTACCACGCCGCCATTGATGACATCTTTTAATTTCGTGCGGACAAATGCTGAACCTTTTCCTGGTTTTACATGTAAAAATTCCAGACATTCAAACACTTTCCCGTCAATCTCGTAAGTCGTACCCTTCTCAATATAAGCATCAGCCATTCTATAATTCCTCCTTAGCCGCGCCAAATCAGCGCTTTCTACTTTCATTCTTATGCCTTTTCTCATTCTATAATAGATTGCCGCTTTTTTCAACCTTTTTTCTACACAAACTTTCACACAAACTTTGCCATAAGCCGATATCGGCTTTTCGCCTCCTGCTTCTAACGAAGGCTTTTCTTATAGAAATACAGCACAATTCGCTCTAAATAACGCTTCAGCACAATCTGGATTTCTTCCTTAGGATGGATGGGCTTCACCAGAATATTGCGGATTCCTGCCCGTTTCGCCCCCCACACATCCGTAAAAAGCTGATCCCCGATAAACAGGGAATTACTCCTGTCAGTCCCCATAATCTCCATGGCTTTCACATAATTCTTAGTGGAAGGCTTATGTGCGTCATAGACATAATCCACCTTAATATCCCGGTTGAACATCTCAACCCGCGGCTCCTGATTGTTGGAAATCAGGCAGCATCGAAATCCGATTCCCTTGAGCCGCGAAAAGAGCGCAACGGCTCTTTTATCAGCCGGCGCGCCGTGAGGCACCAGCGTATTGTCGATATCAAAGATCAACCCTCTGTACCCCTCTTCATATAACTTTTCAAAATCAATGACATATGTGGAAGCCACATATTTATCCGGAAAAAACATCTCAAACATTCTACTCTTTCATCTCCATAAAACGCTGTACAAGCTCCTCACACACTTGCCGCGCCGTCTTATTATCCGTATTGATTACGATATCCGCAGCCGCCTCGTATTTTGCGCGCCGCTGCTCCATCAGTTCCGAAATTCCTTTCACATCTTTCCTGCCCTCGAGCAAGGGCCTGCCGCCGTCGTCCTTCACTCGTTCATAGACTGTCTCTGGGCTTGCCGTAAGAAGCACGACCTTTCCGTTCTTCTTCATCTCCGCCACATTGCGCTCCCTTAATGCCGCGCCGCCGCCGCAGGAAACCACCGTGTTCTTCCTGGATTGCATTTCCACAAGAAGCCTTGTCTCCAAACCGCGGAAATATTCCTCCCCATAAGCGGCAAAAATATCCGGGATGCTCATCTGCTCCCGCTCTGCAATTACTTGATCCATCTCCACAACCTTCATGCCAAACATAGAATGCAGGCAGTCAGAAACGGTGGACTTGCCTGTCCCCATAAAGCCAATCAGCACAATGTTGTAATCAAACTGTTTTCTTTCCGTCAACACATCCTGCGCTTTCTTTTCACACAGGCCGGACGTTTGTTCGTATTTCTCCAAAATCATTCATCCCCTTCTCCTCTGCTGCCTTCTATGCCAGATACCACCCTGCACGTTTTCTGGTAACAGGCAATCCCATACTTATAGATTGTCTGCATCCCCTCCTGTCTAATCGCATCTGCATATCCATTGTCCTCAATCTGCTTCATTGCTTCACGGCATGCAGAATCAAACCTTCCTTGTTCGGCATACTTCACTTCAATGACGCAGCCGATCTTCTCAGAGGGAACCATAATCTGAATGTCCGTGTACCCTATGCCGGACTCCGCATTCGACTTTGCAATCCAGCTCCCTTCTGCCTTCAAAAGACCTAACAGCATACCATGGTAGAAATTCTCTTTGAATTCCTTTTTCACAAATGTATCCCTGATACTGATAGATACTTCCATAAATTCATTAAAAATAGTCTGAATCTGCCCAGCGTCTCCGCCTTTGACCGCTTTGCAGAATTCTTTCCATTTTGCCGTATCACTGGTTACTTTGGCATGAAACCAGGAACTAATCTTCTTTTCATAGATTCCAAGAATTTCTTTGTTAGGAATTACCAGCCTGTGAACCCCTCCCTGTGCCTCTCCGGCGTCCGTCAAATATCCGGCAGCAAAAAGTACGCTCCACAGATACGTCTGACGGATATTTCTGTCCTTATTGCCCAAATCCGTATAAGTCAATTCTGGAATCAACAGCTTCTCCACCGATTCTCCGGAAATCAATGCTTCAATTTCTGCCTTCGTAGTCTCCGTAGCATCTTCTATAATATCCTGAATAATCGAGTTACTGCTGCTGTTCTCCCAATGGAATTCCATCCTTGCATCTTTTCTTACCCTTAATTTATCGCATTGATTCAATACATCCCATGGACAATATATTTCCAGCAATCCAAAACGATATCCATCATACCACTCCTTTATATCGCCGAACCGCTCTTCCACGCCATAATATTCTAACATACTTATCACTTCACTGCTGGTAAAGCCGAAATACTCCGCAAACTCTTTATCAGAGATCGTCCTCACTTTAAAATTATTCAATCCTGTAAAAATACTTTCTCTGGCGATGCGCAGACATCCAGTAATCACGGCAAATTCGAGGTTCTCATTTGTTTTGAACGCCTGACTGAACAAAACTCGGAGCAGTTGGATCATCTGAGAATAATAATGGTTTTGGTATGCCTTGTCGAGCGGCACATCATACTCGTCTATCAGGATAATGACGCCTGCTCCATAATGTTTCCTCAACATCTCCGAAAGAAGGAGGATACTTTCCTTCTGCACGTCTTCCTCCAGATAATCAGCATATAATTCTCTTAACGCATGCTTATCTATCTCCGTAAGCCTGTCACTTTCCAACAGATATTGATGTCTGCGAGCTTCTTTTTTCAAAACTCTGGACATCATCTTTTGCGCATCCGCATATGTCTCCCCGCTGACATCCTTTAAACTAACCGCAATGACAGGATATTTGCCCATATGTTTCCTGCACAACTCTGTGTACTTTGCAATCTCCAATCCGTCAAATAACGATGGGTCTGCCCCAACTTCAAAAAATGACCGAAGCATATCCAGATTCAGACTCTTTCCAAAACGGCGGGGTCTTGTAAATAAATTCACACTCCCTCTAAATTCCAGCAAGTCTGCTATGAATCTTGTTTTATCTACATAATAAAACCCTTTCGTCCTGACATTCCGAAAAAACTCTTCTCCAATCGGAAGTTTTTTCATTTCTGCCATGCAGCGTCACCTCCTGCAAAATGTAATCCCATTTATTCCGGCTATAACAAAAGATATAACAATTTTATTATACTAAAAAAAATTCTCTCCTTCAATAAATTTACGTTCAGAAATCTGCCAGTGTCGCTCCCACATCCTTCTTGAACTTCTTCCACGCTTCTTCATTTTCCACGAAATACTTAGGACAGATTTTTCCGGTCACATCATGGTGGCGGATGACATCTTCCTCATTCAGTTCAAATTTCATGCACAGCCATGCGCAGAGCTGCACCATGGAGCGATAGGTATCATCATTAAACTTCCCCGACTCGTCGGGATGACAGCACTCAATGGATATGGTGTCTATATTGCGCTCATTGGAAGCATACGCAACCTCCCATGTAGGGACGCACTGGATAATCTCTCCTTCCAGCCCAATAATGAAATTACTGCTCGCCTGGGTGGTATGGGTATCCTTCAACCCTTCAAAATAATTCCGGTTATCTATGGCAGACGCTCCCGGGTTCGCCGTATAATGTACCACGATTCCTGTAATCTTACTGGTAGGCTGCCCCGGCCTTGAATAGGGGTTCACGGTCAGCAGTTCCACGTCAATCTCCGGCTCGATTGCCTCGAACTTTTCCCCCGCCTGCTCTTCATGCCTTCCCGGCAGCCACTCGGGCTTGAACAGTTTGATGAGCAGCAGGATAAGCAGCAGCACGACGAGGACAATCAAGCCGATCCCAAAATATCGCTGGATTCTCCGCCACTTCCGTGACCCATGCCTTTTCGGGTTGGAATGCCTCATCTGCCCAGACGTACTCTTCTGAGTATTCGTCATTTTTCTATGGATTTTTTTCTTCGTTTTCTTCATGTCTTTCTCCGATTTGTATTCTATTCTTATCATAACATATACTATTTATATTTTCGTAAAAAATTCCTTAGAAATTTATGAAGAGTAAAAAGACTGTCGGGAAATGCTTATCTGTAACATTTCCCGACAGCCTCGTATGCCGTTATCACTGCCTTCTGTTATTCCCATGAAAACTGATAGACCGTGACTGTGTCGTAGGCTTCGCCCGCCTTTACCACCGGTCCTTCAAACTGCTCTTTGTGTACGGCGTCCGGAAAAAACTGGGTCTCAAAGCAAGCTCCCTGACGTTTCCCGTAGATGGCCCCACCTTTTCCGTTCTCCCGCTCAATAAAATTACCGGTATAGAACTGCATCCCCGGAAGATCTGTGTACACCTTCATCTCGATTCCGGTCTGCTCCGAATACATGGCTGCGGCCTGACGATACCCTTTTCCTCTAAGCGCCCAGTTATGGTCGTAACCTTGCCCCAACACCAACGCTTCATAATCTGTTCCGATTTCCCTGCCAATTGGTTTCATGGTCCGAAAATCCATCGGCGTCCCGTCAACGGGCACAAGCTCGCCCGTTGGAATCGACTCCGCATCTGCCCTGGTATACGCATCTGCACAAATCATGGCTTCCTGCCCAAGAACATCAAAGGATGCATGCCCGGAAAGGTTAAAATAACTGTGATTCGTCAGATTCAGAAGCGTATCTGCCTCCGGAATCCCATGGTAATGAATCTTTACCTCGTTCTCATCGGTCAGAGTATAGGTCACATGGATATCCACCGCCCCTGGGAATCCCTGATCGCCGTCAGGACTATGGAGCGCCAGACTTACATGGCCTTCGTCCGCTTCTTCCACCATCCACATCCGTTTATCATAATACGGTGTCCCGCCATGGAGCGTGTTCTTGTTATCATTCTGCGTAAGCATATAGGTCTTCCCATTCAGCTCAAAAGAACCGCCGCCGATACGGTTTGCCACACGTCCTACCGTTGCGCCGAAATACAGTGTCCCTGCCTCATATCCATTCACATCGTCATAACCAAGGACAACATCCACAAGGTTCCCAGCCTTATCAGGAATCAGGACTTTCACCAGTACTGCGCCATAATCTGAAACTGCAATTTCCATCCCATTCTTGTTCTTTAATGTATATAAAAAAGCTTGCTCTCCCTTTGCCGTCGTCCCGAAATCTCTTTTCATTTTAATCTCTCTCTTCCTTTTCAAACAAATTCTACTCGTCTACACTGTAATTCGGAGCTTCTTTCGTAATATGTATATCATGCGGATGGCTCTCTTTCAGGGATGCCGCGGAAATCTTCACGAACTTCCCGTTCTCCTTCAATTCCTGAATTGTATGTGCGCCGCAGTAACCCATACCAGAACGTAATCCTCCCATGAGCTGGAATACGGTGTCTTCCACGGTTCCTTTGTACGCTACGCGTCCTTCCACACCTTCCGGCACCAGTTTCTTGGCGTCAGACTGGAAATAACGGTCCTTGCTTCCGTTCTCCATCGCCGCAATAGACCCCATCCCCCTGTATACTTTGTACTTTCTTCCCTGAAACAGCTCGAAAGTTCCCGGGCTCTCATCGCATCCTGCGAAAATACTTCCCATCATACAGACATTCGCTCCTGCCGCAATCGCTTTCGTCATATCGCCGGAATACTTGATACCGCCGTCGGCAATAATCGGGATACCATACTGATCCGCCGCCTCATAGCAATCCATGACTGCCGTAATCTGCGGAACGCCGATTCCTGCTACGATACGGGTGGTACAGATAGAACCTGGCCCGATTCCCACCTTCACGGCGTCCACTCCTGCTTTGATCAGCGCTTTTGCCGCCTCGCCGGTGGCTACGTTTCCGGCAATAACCTGAAGATCCGGGAATTTGGACTTCACCATGTCCACCGTGCGGATAACATTCGCAGAATGTCCATGTGCAGAATCCATTACCACCACATCTACCTTCGCATCCACCAATTCCTTGGCGCGCTCCAGACAGTTCGCCGTAATCCCGATTGCCGCCCCGCACAGAAGCCGTCCCTGTGAATCCTTTGCAGACAGCGGGTACTTAATCTGCTTTTCAATATCTTTAATTGTAATCAGACCTTTTAAGTTGAAATCCTTATCTACGATTGGAAGCTTCTCCTTCCTTGCCTTCGCAAGTATGGTCTTCGCTTCCTCTAATGTAATCCCTTCATGGGCAGTGATCAGACCTTCGGAAGTCATGGACTCCTTGATCTTCTTAGAGAAATCTTCTTCGAACTTTAAATCACGGTTAGTAATGATACCTACCAGCTTGCCGTTCTCTGTGACCGGGACGCCGGAAATTCGGAACTTTCCCATCAGATTGTTGGCATCCTCCAGGGTATTGTCCGGCGACAGATAGAACGGGTCTGTAATGACGCCATTCTCAGAACGCTTTACCTTGTCCACCTCTTCCGCCTGTTCCTCAATGGACATATTCTTATGGATGATACCGATTCCCCCCTGACGGGCCATGGCGATTGCCATCCGGTGTTCTGTGACCGTATCCATCCCCGCGCTCATCATCGGTATGTTCAGTCTGATGCTTTTTGTCAAATACGTTGATAAATCCACCTGGTTCGGAACTACTTCTGAATATGCCGGCACTAGCAGGACGTCGTCAAATGTAATTCCTTCTCCGATTATCTTTCCCATGATTTTTCTTCCTCTCTTTCTCTTAAAATTCGTAACATCAGGTACAGTATCTTAATATATTTAAATGCTATCATAACTAATTATGATAGCATTTGTCAACTGATTTTTTATACTTTTTCATACTTTTTTCAGACTTTTCTCAGACTTCTTCCCAAAGTTTCTATCGTATCACTTTTCTCGGCGCCAACATATAGAATCCTTCTACAATCGTCTCGTTTGGTTCAAAGAGTACCTTCCTAAGCTCGCCTTGTCCGGACAGAACCAGGGCGTACACTTTCGCCTGTCCGGTATGGGAACTAAAATCCAGCGTACGGGCATTCCGGTACTGATTCAGTTCTGCCGACTCAGCCGGCGCAAGCAGTTCCATATCGGACACGTTGGCGTTGAACAGCTTCTTTCTCTTTGACTTATTCATAATCTTATCGATGTCCAAGTCCCCGTTCAAAAACAAATATTCATATTCAACGTTGAGCCTGCGGAACATGAATACATCCAGGACAATCATAAGGATTGGCAAAATCAGGCCGATGGGATACATCAATATCACTACAAATGATACAATCGTCAACGAGACTAATATCGCCTTAATCAGGATATCCTTCATGTCCGTCTGCTTTTTTACCAGTTGTTCTGTATAAAAATCATTCATCCTCTACTCCTCCGTAGTCTTTATTGGGCAAGCGTGTAAATTTCTTCCCCTGTAGTGTGATTAATATGTATTGTATCATACCTCACCGGACTGTGCAACCGTCCAATAAATATCCATAATGGGCGGATGGGCTTTTGTCCAATAAATTAAGGAAAGAAAAAGAGAACCCCTCCTACGAGAAGTCCTCTTAATTTCACGCAATGGCCGTCAAATGCGCCTTTCTTACATCATGCCCATTCCGCCGCCTGCGCCTGCCGGCATA
>OFGE01000186.1_pt1 | contig 71682 bp, 61 predicted proteins | sample 1521681 | NCBI WGS metagenome assembly OFGE01 (sample SAMEA3504093, study PRJEB24116) | mouse gut metagenome | biome: mouse gut; feature: mouse-associated habitat; material: faeces | place: Denmark | collected 2011 | reverse complement strand
GAGCACATTTTTAAATTTTTCATATTGTATTATTGTAAGAGTAATATTAATAAATCTATTTTGTTAATCTACTATATCAGAGTAGTGCGAAGGAATTTTATAGTGAAGTGTTCCGTGGGAACCTCCAAATGTTATTAAGCTTTAGCTGTTACAACATCGGTGGGAAGCACTGAGCGAATAAAAAATATAAATACCTGCTAGCGTATTTCTATACAGTGAAATTTATTGGATTAGTCCTATAAATTGCAATTTATAAAGCATTCTATGTTTGCAGTTTACCTCCTATTATGCTATAATTTATTCAGTTTTAAATAAATTTGGAGGAATAAAATTTGAACAAAAAATATAAACCAGAATTACTATCTCCAGTTGGAGATTTTGAATGTTTAAAATCAGCTGTACAAAATGGTGCAGATAGTGTTTACTTAGGAGCATCTTCATTCAATGCACGAGCAAGAGCCAGCAATTTTGACACAGAAGAATTATTAGAAGCAATCAAATATGCAAAATTAAGAAATGTATCTGTACATTTGGCATTAAATACACTAATTAAAAATGATGAATTTCAATCCGCAGTTAACCTTGCAATTAAAGCTTATAATATTGGTGTTGATGCAATAATTGTTCAAGATATAGGACTAGCATCTTATCTTTTAGAAAATTATCCAGAAATTCCATTACATGCTAGTACTCAAATGACAGTTCATAATTTAGCTGGCGTAAAACAATTAGAAAATCTAGGTTTCTCTAGAGTTGTTTTATCTAGAGAATTATCTTTAAATGAAATTGAATATATAAGAAAAAATACATCAATTGAATTAGAAGTTTTTGTACATGGAGCTCTTTGCATTTCTTATTCTGGTCAATGCTTATTATCTAGCACAATTGGTGGTCGTTCTGGAAATCGCGGTATGTGTGCACAACCTTGCAGACTTCCCTACGAATTAATTGAAAATAATTCAAAAATAATAGATAAAGGATATTTAATGAGTCCTCGTGACAACTGTGGATTAGAATTCTTGCCTGAACTTATAAAGCTAGGTATCAATTCTTTTAAAATTGAAGGACGTATGAAAACACCATATTATGTAGGTTGTGTTACACGAATTTATAGAAAATACATTGATTTAATATTAGAAAATATTCATTTAGATACTAATACATTAAAAAATATGATAAATAACAAACTAAATATCAAAAATGAAAATACTGGGCTTACTGATAAAGAAGAACTTATGCAAGTTTTCAATAGAGGTGGTTTTTCTACAGGACATTTAAATCCTTCTCCTAATAAAAATTTAATTTTTAAAGAAAAACCAAATAATATGGGATTTTATATTGGCACAATATCTCATATAAATGAAAATAAAGGTCATTTAAAATTAAAATTAGAAAACACATTATCTATTGGTGATAGAATATCTATCAATAATGAAAGTTATACTGTTTCTGAACTTATGGTAGATAATAAAAATTTCGAAACTTTAGAAAAAGGAACTACTGCTAAAATTGGTCGAATGAAAGGCAAAATATCTGTTGGCTCTAAAGTTTATAGAATAGAAACTTCAAAACTAAATAAATCTATATTACCAACTTTTAAAGAAAATAAAAACTTTATAAAAGTAAAATTAGATGGAGAAATAATAATAAAAACTAACACTCCAATCTCTTTAAAAATATGGTCTAATGAAGGATTTTATAAGGATTTAGAATATTCTATAACATCTGACATAATTCCAGAGCAAGCTTTAAATAAGCCTATTACTAAACAAAAGATAATAGAACAACTTTCTAAAACAGGTTCTACTGAATTTAAATTTGAAAATTTGAATGTAATATTAGATGATAATTTATTTATCCCAAAAATAAGTATACTTAATGATTTAAGAAGAAGTGCTCTAGAAGGATTAGAAAATCTTGTTTTAGAAAAATATACTCATTCTATTAGTGATTCAACAATTAATGTAGAAAATACAATACACAGCTTAGATTTATCTAATTCTCAAAAATCTAATTTAAACACAAGCATTGTAAAAGATAATAATGTTAATATTTCATTATTGCTAAATATTGTAGACGAGAATTTTGATTATTCTAAACTAAAAAATATTGATAGAATATATATTCCATTAAAATATTTTTTAAACAAAAATTTAGATAAATGTATAAAAAATATATCTACTATCTTTGCTACATTTATATATATGCCACATGTTTTAAAAGATGATATTTTGAATGTTATTGACTTTTCAAAAATATTATCAAAGTTTAATATAAGTGGTTTTGTTGTTTCGAATATTGCTCAAATTGAAATATTATCAAAATTCAAATTAAAATTTATAGGTAATTTTAATTTAAATATATATAATACTTTTTCAATAAATAAACTACATACTTTAAATTTATCTACTGTAACTATTTCGCCAGAATTAGATAAATTTGATACAAATCAACTTCAAAATTTATCTTTACTTCAAACAGAAGTTATTGTTTATGGAAAATTGCCTGTTATGACTAATAATTATTGCTATCTTGGAAAATCTAATAAATGTTATAAATCATGTGATAGAAAATGTTTAGATAATAATAAATATTCTTTAAAAGATAGAATGAATTTTAACTTTAGAATTGAACCAGATAATTTACAAACTATAACTACAATATATAATAGTAAGATATTATCTGTTAAATTTAGCGAATTTAACACAAATAACGTTCGTATAGACATTTTAGATGAACCACCTAACGATATTCAAAACATTGTTAATGTTGTAAAAAACAGAAATCGTTTTGAAGGAAAAGAATTCACTAATGGAAATTATTAAAATAAGAAGTGAACAATATTTAATTTTCTAAATACAAAACTTTACTTAAATGTATTTAAATAAAATTGCATTTTTACAACAGAAAAGTGCCCTCCAAAGAGGGCACTTTTCTTATACCATTATTTAATTATAAGATATGGTACACCTCCTGGAAGATTAGACCAGATCTCTTTTGGAAAACAATACTCCATCAGACCTAAACCTATTGCCAATACTACTAACAATTCACATGTTTCGTGACTGCCAGACCATAACTCGCCATTTTTGGTTTCACAGATATTCAAAAACGTACAACCTTTTTTAAATACCTCAGGCAATTCAGCAAGTATTGCAGTTATCAGTTCTCTTTTATCTTCTAACCGCTGTGGATGAAATCCAAAGTTTTGTACTATCCCTTCAACTTTGACATGATTGTCAGTATCTTCTCCGTCTTTAAAAAGACAATCTATAAATGCTTCACGTACTAATTGAGACATATTGGTTGCATCGATAGTAATGTTCTGTTCCATTTGTTATCCTCCTTAAAATGCCATATAGTATTTTGTATCTATCACATTATATCATAATTTACATAATATTTCAATAACTATAATAGTTTTTCTAAACCTATATTTCTTGATGCAACATTTGATATAAAATTTTATGTAATAAAAAATGCATGAAACATTTTATATAAAATCAAAATACTACTCTACTAAAATATATTTACATTGGATAATTTGAAAATAGTTCTTTGTTCTATATTAGTATTTTTTAATTACTTACATTATTTTCTTGGATCTTTTCTGACTCTGAAATTTTTTCTTTTGTTTTATAATCATAAAAAGTATACTCTGTTATATCTGGAAATTCCATATCTTTTAATTTTGTAATGTAAAATTTTAAGCTATATTCATATTCAAAAAATTCTCCATTAGAAAATTCTATAGTTGATTTTACAGGAAGTCTTCGACTTTTGGTTACCCATACAGTTTTTGTTATTGTTTCTTCTTTAATTTTTATTTTGTAACATTTTTCTCCATTTACTTCTTCTGAAGTTATACTATTTTTCAAATTTCCAGACATTAAAAATCTCTGAAATATATTTTTAGACGTCCCAGGAATTAAACTAACAAACATTTCTTTTGAAACTAAAGCCGATGAATTTTCTGATGAAATTTCCATATTATAAATCTTTTTATCTGTTTCGTCTACCATATATGCTTTTTCACCATTAACCCAACTATATATTCCTTCACTAGAAACTAACTTTCCAATACCATTTCTATAATATGCTTCAGTTACAGTTGTTTTATCTTTCATTTTTAAAGTGGTTTTTAAATAATAATTATCTTTTTCAATATTATCTTCTAATTTACTAATTGTAGTATTTAGAACAATAAAATTTCTTATAGCTCTAATTCCGCAAACCAGTCCTATAACAACAATAATAGTAATTAACACTATTAATAATTTTATTTTTTTACTCATCTTCTATTCCTCTTTTACTTTATAATGATTTTATTTTATCAATTTACCCAGTTTTTTTCAATAGTTAGTTATCATATTCTGCTTAAACCATATCTCTATTACTTTTTAAACAATTAATTTTTAGGATATACAATTGACATAATGTAAAACACCTGATAAAATTAATACGTTGCATTTGTCTACTATTTTGAAAGGAGTATTTATGCAAACAGAAAAAGAACTTCATTTTACAGCAACACGGTTTTTAGAAATAGCTGAGTCATACCTTAGACAAACAGAAAAAGTCTTTGGTATGTCTGTAGACGTGGTACTTCCCATGAATCAATCAAATTTTACACGAACACTTGAAGCATTAAAATTGATTAATAAACTGGGAAAAGAAAAAAATATTGTAGTAGAAGTGGAAGATGAATCTGAAGCACTAAACGAATATGGTCACACACGTTGTTTCAAATTAAAAAAGATTAATGATTAGTTATTTTAATATCAAATACTCCAACTAGTCTAATAATTATACAGGTTAGTTTCGTTAATCAAAAACTAGAAATTGCTCTGCAATTTCCTATTAAATAACAAAATAAAAAAAGCACAGATCAAATAAACAATATTTGTCTGTGCTTTTTATTTACTTTTTATTTTTCTAATTTATGATATACTTTTTTACCTTTTCTTAAAATAGCATATCCTTCTTTAAAATCTTCATTATTTAATCTGTAAGAAATTTCTTCAACTTTTTTATCATTCAAAGAAATTCCTCCTTGAGCTATTAAAGTTTTTGCTTGTCCTTTTGATGGCGCAATTCCTGTTAAAACTATTGCATCTAATATTGAAATATCTGTAGTTTCTAATTTAGTTGTTGGCATATTTTCAGTATTTCCACCATTTCCAAATAATGCTTCTGATACATCTTTGGCTTTTGTTGCTTCTTCTTCTCCATGAATTAATTTAGTAATTTCGTATGCAGCAACTTTCTTTGCATCATTAATTTTTTCATCTTTTAATGATGCTAATCTATCTATTTCTTCATCTGTTAAAAATGTAAGTAAAGTTAAAACTTTTCTTACTTCTGTATCTCCAATATTTCTCCAATATTGATAAAATTCATATGGAGAAGTTTTTTCTGGATTTAACCATAAAGCTCCTTTAGCTGTTTTCCCCATTTTTTTACCATCAGCAGTAGTTAAAAGTTTAAATGTTAAACCATATGAATCATCTGTTCCAATTTTTCTTATTAGCTCAACACCACCTATAATATTAGACCACTGATCATTTCCTCCAATTTGCATTTTACAATTATATTTATCATGTAAATATAGGAAATCATAACTTTGTAATAATAGGTATCCCATTTCAAAAAAAGTTAAACCTGTTTCTAATCTATTTTTATAGCACTCTTGAGCAATCATTTTGGCTACTGTAAATTTGCTACCAATTTCTTTCATAAATTCTATATAATTTAAGTCTAGAAGCCAATCTTTATTATTAACAATAATAGCAGCATTTTCTCCTTCAAAAGAAACGAATCTTTCTGCTTGTTTTTTTATTGCTTCAACATTAGCATCTAATTGTTCTCTTGTAAGCATTTGACGTAAGTCTGTTCTTCCAGAAGGATCTCCTATTGCAGCAGTTCCTCCTCCCATTAAAATTATTGGTCTATGTCCAGCCTTTTGAAGACGAGATGCAACCATTAATGCAACAAAGTGTCCAATATGCATACTATTTGCTGTTGGATCTATTCCTATATAAAAACTAACACTTTCTTTTTGAAAAAGTTCTCTCATTTCTTTTTCATGTGTTAATTGTTCTATGTATCCTCTATCTTCAAGTTCTTTTATTATGTCTGTCATTTAAAAATAACCTCCTAATATTATAAGCTAATTTTTCCTTTTAAAATTCCTTTTTCTTCATTACCTTCTGGAATATATATTCCACTAAATTCTTCATATCCTAAATATCTATTTAAATTTTTAGCACTAATTCCTGTATAAGCTGATATTTCAGATTTTGAAACACCATTAATATAATTATCAGCGAAAAAACCTTTTAATTTACTTAAATCTGCAACATCTTTTTTCTCACAATCTTTACAAACATCTACTTCTGCTGCATAAAACTTACCACAACGAACACATCTTTTTAATTCCATAATTTAGACCTCCTATTTTTATATTTTCTTTAGAAAATATTGTTCTCTTTTTTATATCGCTCATTTTATCACATCTTTTTCAAAAAAGATATATGTTTTTTATAAATTATTTCTTACTTTTTTGTAACAATTTAATAATATTTCTTTTATGGTTCTTAATATAAGAACTATTACTAAGGAACTTATAAATATAACAGCTATACCTATAACTAAATAAAGTACTTCAAAATAGAATCTTTCTATTTTTTCAAATTTATATAAATCAATTTTCGCAATTAATAAATAATGAATTAAATAAATTCCAAATGTTTTATCTGCAAGCCATATAATAATTTTGCTTATCTTTTCGCTCTTTATTTCTAGAGAATAAATTGAAGTAAATATAAATAAGCCTGATATAATATTTAAACAAGTATATTGCCATCCTAAAAAGTTTTCTCTACCAACTATATTAGTATAAGAATTTAGTACCATATATTGCATCTCAATTCTGTATCTAATAAAATTCACAATAATAAATCCTATTGCAGATAATATAAATACTTTTTTGTTATTTTTTATTTTATCTTTATGTACAAATAATTCATATCCTAATAATACATACAATAATTCCATATCAACTAGCCCAAAAATTTTGACTGCTCCAATAGTAGGAATAGTTATAAATCTTTTAATATCAGTAATTACAGTTGCAATTATTCCGAAAGCTATAATAATTCTTCTAGCAAGTTTTGAACTTTTTTCCTCTTTACAAACTAACCATAATACTGGTATCCAAATAATTATTTTTACATATGATAATATATACCATAGATGATCACATAAAGTATTTATTACAGTAAGATTTCCAGTTAGTATTCCTTTAAAAATTTGCACAATATTTAAATTAGTTAAAATATTTTGTAAGCACCACATGATACTTTCTTTATTTACTATAAACATATAGAAAATTTGTGAAAATAATATATATATTATTGAAGGTGTTAACACCTTCATAATTGTACTTTTCCATATTTTTTTATAGTTACGCCCATTAGCTAAAAAAAATCCTGTTATCATAAAAAATAATGGTACTCCATCTGTAAAAAAGCTTTTTTCTAATAGTCTTCCCCAATCAATTCTATTATAAGCTTGATTTAATACTTGTAGGCATAAATGTGTTCCTATTACACTTAAGCAAGCAAATAATCTAATTAAGTCTACCGAAATGTCTCTTTTCTTAGTTTCAGTTTTAACTGATATTTGAGAATTGTCAATACTTATGTCTTCAACTACTTTTTCTTTTACTATCATTTATTTATCTCCTAAATTACCTTTTTTAGTTATATAAAACTTCTTATTATATATTTTTTAGCAGAAATATATGTATAATTCTTACTACAACATAACTTATATTAGCTCATTATTTCATCAATATTTAAATTCAAATTTCATATCTATTCATACTAAATTTTGCATTATCTTAAAAATGTTTCTACTATTCCTTTTCCATTTTCTGATGTAATTTTTAATATAGCACCATTTACCATAGCCAATTGTGGTGATACATGTCCAATATCTGCATCACATATTATTGGTATATTTAAATTACCAATAGCATCTATTACTGTTTGATTAAAATCTATATCATAATCATTTCTGACAAATAATGGTCTACCAAAAATTATTCCATTACAATTTTTAAAATATCCTGCATTTTTCATTTGCCACAAGCTTCTAAACAAATCAGGTGTAGATGTTTCATAACTCTCCAAAAACCAGATAATTCCATCATTAGAATATTTTTCTATATAGTTTTTAATGTTATCATATTTTGTTCCTATAAAATTCATAATACTATCTAAACAACCACCTACTGCACGTCCTTGCATTATAATTTTGTCTTCACCAGTAACATTTTTCCATTCCACTTTTTCAGTTAAATTATAAGTTGCATATGGATTTGTTTCTTCTTCTGTCCAGTCTTTTTCATATAGTTTAAAAGATTCTTGTACTATTTCTTTTCCTGATTCAATTTCTAAACAATCAGTTAAATTCCTAAATAATGGTCTCATTGCATAATCTTTTACTGTTTGACAGTACATTGTTGGAATATCTAAAATTGTATTAAATGTAAAGCTTAAACCTGTAATATCAGAATAACCTTGAATCCATTTTGGTTTAGATTTTCTTATTCTATCAAAATCCAAAAAATCTAACATTTCACACAAAAATTCTCCACCTGTTGCAGTTAAAATTAATTTAACATCTTGATTTTCCCAAAGTTCCATAAATTCTTCTGCACGTTTTCTTGCTGTAGTACTTCTAGCTTTTTCACCTTTTCTAACACTCTCTGTTTCTATGACTTTATAACCAAGATTTTGTAATGTTTCAATAGCACAATTTAACCTTGCTACTTTATGTGGTTTAATGATACCTCCTGAAGGCGCACAAATGCCTATAGTATCACCTTTTTTTAAATTTTCTGGATAATTCATAACTCTCTCCTTATTTTTTCTTGTTCGTTACACATAGTTTTTATAAATAATTGCAAACATCTTATTCTCAACAAAATAAATACTATTTTTTTGTTATTTCTAAGATTTCTTTTTTCAAAGTTTCTATTATTTCTTCTTGTGGGATTTTTCTTATTATTTCACCTTTTTTGAATAGTAATGCTTCATTTTTCCCTCCTGCTATTCCTATATCTGCTTCTCTTGCTTCCCCTGGTCCATTAACTGCACATCCCATTATTGCAACTGTAATATCTATATCTAATGTTTGCAAGAACTGTTCAATTTCTTTTGCTATTGGAATCATATCATATTGAATTCTTCCACATGTTGGACAAGAAATAAGCTTTGGACTATTTTTATACAGATTACAATTTTTTAATATTTCTTTACATACTGGAATTTCTTCTATTGGATCATCTGATAAAGAAACTCTAATTGTATCTCCAATTCCTTGTCTTAGTAAAGCACTTAATCCAATACTAGATTTTATTGTTCCACTAAATGTTGTTCCTGCTTCTGTTATTCCTAAATGAAGAGGATATTTAAATTCTCTAGAAGCTTTTTCATAAGCTTCTACACACATATCTAAATTTGACGCTTTTAAAGAAATAGCAATATTATAAAAATCTAATTTTTCTAATATTTCAATATGACGTTTAGCACTTTCTATCATTGCATCACTACATGGTTTTCCATATTTATCTAATAATTCCTTTTCAAGAGAACCTGCATTTACTCCTATTCTTATTGGAATATTTTTTTCTTTACATGCTTCTACAACTGCTCTTACTTTTTCTTCATCTCCAATATTTCCTGGATTAATGCGAATTTTGTCTACCCCACTTTCAATTGCTTGAAGTGCAATTTTATAATCAAAGTGAATATCTGCAACTATTGGAATATGAATTTTATTTTTTATCTTTTTAATTGCTTTTGCATCTTCTATATCTAAACAGGCAACTCTTACAATTTGACCTCCTGCATTCTCTAGTTTAAGAATTTGATTAACTGTTGCATCTATATCTTTTGTTTTTGTATTACACATAGACTGTATAACAACTTTGTTTTGTCCACCTATTTGTACACCATTAACAAATATTGGTTTAGTATCTGTTCTCTTATACATATTTATTATATATTGCTTGTTTTAGCAATAATTCCTTTCTATTATAATTTGACAAAATTAGTATATCACAAAAATGTATTTCTGCAAATATAAACTAATACATTTATTTTTAAAATAATGAAAGAGCAGTGCTAAGCACTGCTCTTTCGTCCGCAAATTATGTAACTACATTCTATTTGCTTTTTGACCTTGAACTGCTACCAGATGACTCTGACTCGTCAAACTTGTGGTCGCTGTAATATGAACTAAATACCATTACAACAACATTTTCGTCCAACTCGCAGTCATCCGAAACTCTTACGTTAAAGTCATTGAAGAAAGGAAAAGATCTGTAAACTGCAATTATGTTTCCGTCTGCATCATACAATTTTCCTTCTGTATTGAAGTAATTGATTTTTAATTTGGCAATTTTCTTTTGATCAGCGTCGTAAATATCATATGTTTCTCCAATAAAATTTACTCGTCCAACCATTTCTACAACAGTGTCATTCACAACTATCGAATGTGAATCCTGTGCCAGGAAATGATACTCATCACCCGCATATGCCAGCTTGTTTTCATTTGTATCGTACATTGTGAGCGGATCTGTTACAAACTTCCAAACATTCCCCTTTACTGTAGCGAAATCTTCGCCAGATTTTTCGACTTCTATTGTTGTCGCCATGTGAAAGTTCTTAACATCAAACTTGTACTCCGTGTACTCTCCAATGTTTGGACAGATAATCCATGACAACAAACTCCCTCCCAGTAATGCAGCAATAATAACAGCAGCAATTATCCGAACAACTAATTTCCTTCTTTCCATTCTAATACCTCCATTTGTTTGTATTATTTTCTATGACGCACCATTGCATCTATTTTATTATACCATAAATTCACACAAAATTCAATTTTTAACAAAAAGTAGATTAATAGCTAATTTTATATAATCGAAACGTGCTCTCCAATCTTATAAATATTTTCTGAAAGATTTCTATAATTGGAATTTCGAAGAACTTTCATATTATAGAAAAAAATTACACTACTGTTTATAATTTCAGTAGTGTAATTTTTCTATTTTTTCTTTAAACTCATTTCACAATATTTACATCTATAAACTTCATTTTCTTTATCTGTTAGAATAAATATTTGATCTAAATCTTTTTCAACAGATGTAATACATCTTGGATTATTACATTTCGCAATATTTACTATTTTATCTGGAAGATTTAATTTTCTTTTATCTATAATTTTATCATCTTTTACAATATTTACTGTAGCATTATGATCTATAAATCCTAATGCTTCTAAATCTATTGGTATATTTCTGTCTATTTTTATAATATCTTTTTTACCAGATTTTTGGCTTTTAGCATTTGTTATAATTGCAACTTGACAATCTAATTCATTCAAACGAAGTTGATTATATACTTGCATGCCTCTTCCAGCTTTTATATGATCAATTACATAACCATTTTTTATACTATCAATATTCATTATTTTACCTCCAATAATTTTAAAATTAATGCCATTCTAATATACTTACCATAATTTGCTTGTTTAAAATAACATGCTCTTGGATCGTCATCTACATTTGTAGAGATTTCATTTACTCTTGGTAATGGATGTAATACACATAAATCTTTTTTTGCTTTTTTTAATTTTTCTTTATTTAATATGTAGTAATCTTTTAAACGAATGTAATCTTCTTCATTAAAAAATCTTTCTTTTTGAACTCTTGTCATATAAAGAATATCTAATTCTTCCATATGTTCTTCTATATCTTTTGTTTCACAATATTCTATATTATTTTTTTCTAATACATCTCTTTTTACATATTCTGGAAGTTTTAATTCGTCTGGTGAAATTAATACAAATTTTATATTTGCATATCTAGACATAGCTGTAATTAATGAATGTACTGTTCTACCAAATTTTAAATCACCACAAAGTCCTATTGTTAAATTATCTAAACGTCCTTTTTCACATTTAATAGTTAAAAGGTCTGTTAATGTTTGTGTTGGATGATTATGTCCACCATCACCTGCATTAATTATAGGTACTGTTGATTTGGCAGAAGCTACTAATGGCGCTCCTTCTTTTGGATGCCTCATTGCTATAATATCACTATAACATCCTACCATTCTTATAGTATCTGATACAGTTTCTCCTTTTGATGCTGAACTTGATGCTGCTTCCGAAAAACCTAAAACTTGTCCTCCTAATGAAAACATAGCTGATTCATGACTTAATCTTGTTCTAGTACTTGGCTCAAAAAATAAAGTAGCTAAGATTTTACCATCACATTTATGAGAATAGTTCTCAGGTTTAGCGATAATATCTTTAGCTACTTCAATCAAATTATCAATTTCTTCAACTGACAAATCTTTAATATCAATTAAATGTTTCATATAATACTCCTTTTATTTTTTATTTTATAGAAAAATAATTTGTTACTATTTTTATTATTTTCTAATCATCAACATAATAGTATCTCAAAAAATAGTACTCTGTATAAAGCCTTTTTTTAATTTTACCAAATATTTGTATCTTTTGTAAAGTAAATTTGCCTAAAAAATACTAGGAATTAGCATTCCTAGTATTTTTTACTGCTCTTATTTTATTATTACGCGTTTTCTTCTATTATTTCCTTTAACTTTTGCCAGATTCTCACCATTGCATAAGTATCTAGCTTACAATACTCTAATAGTCCTTTTCTTAAGATTTCTTGTTCTTCTTTAGTTTTTCCTGATAGGCTTAAAAATGTATCTGATGCTTCCATTCCGTTATGAACTACTGGTAAGTTATGGTAGTTAAGTTCTGGATCATCAGGGAATAATGCTGGTAGAACGTACTTTATTGAATATGAACCATGCAGTGCTTTTGTGTAATAATATCTTTTACTAAATGGAATCATTAAGTCTTTTATATTTTCTCTTATATTTAGTAAATGTTCCGCCAGGTCTGGATATAATTGTGCTAGTTTTTTTATTACACCTTTTTCAAATCCCATATTGTATGCTGTAACACATACATTTTGCGGAATATTTTGCACCAGTCTTTCTGCCAATTTTCTTCTTGGATCAACTCCTGCTTCTGCTAAAAATTCTTTATGCTTAATTTCTCCATTCTCTTTCTCAATATAATGAAGCGAATATTGAAATGGTATTTGCATATATGGACTAACACCATCAAATTCAGGAATTGATTGTTGGAATGTTTCAAAATCTAAAAAGTATATTGGAAATGATAATGTATTCATAAAAGCTTTTATATTATCTATATCTATTTTATCTTCTCTATTATGTATTTCAAAATCAATTTGTTCTAGATATTTCTTGTTCATATCTTCGTATTGCAAATCTTCAAAGCTTATTACTCCTTTATTGTATTTTTTAAACTTTGTAGTCTTATACATTCCTGCTATGTTAAATACATTAGGCTTAGGTAAGTTCCGTGTGCAATATTGCCAGTATTCACATTCATACGGATTTTCGCAATGCAAACCTAATTTGCTTTCTGGCTCATTTTCTTCATCGTTTTTTCTCATATATTCATTTATTTGAGCTATTTTATTTCTAATTTCTTCTTGTTTTGCTTTTGCTATTTCCGTAATATCTTGGATATTGAACAATCTATTTATATCCAGGTTTCCTTGTCTTATATACTCATTATTTATATATACAATACTTACCTTTTTTATATTAAATCCTAAATTACTCAGAATATAATATTGGTATGAAGCATCTTCTAAATACATGTCATTAACTTGTGTTGAGCTTTTTACTTCATATATTTCAATACCATCATTATCATTTTTTAGAATATCTACACTACAAAAGTTATTATCATAATTAAAGCATGCTTCAGTAATGATATTAGGTTTATTTTTCAACAAACTGTTTGTTCGTCTAATCATTACATTTAAATTTTCGTCATATGGAACATCTTCATATTTTCCAAATAAACTTTTAGCTATTTTTCCTACCTTTCTTCCATTTTCTAAAACAGATTCTCTTGTTGTTTTTACTTTTTCTTTTGTTTTATATTTATCTAACCATAATATTTTGAGACACTGTACCGCCTTGCAATATTTTGATTTCGATAAATGTACTCCGTGAAAATTTTCCATAGTACTATTCCTCCTTAAATAATAATTATTGTTTAAGTTGTTTTCATTTTTACTATATATAATATCACCACATATGTTTTTATATTAACATATTATGGTGTTTATTTTCCATAATCATTTTTTTAAATGGATTTAATAAAGTTATTTATATTACTATATCTCTTTTCAAAAGATTATTTTTTACAGTTCCTAAACCAATGTAATTATCTTCTGAATCGTATATATTATATACACCATCTTCAAAATTAAATGTTAACATTACTCCATTTAAAAACAATTCTTTTTTTCTATTGTTTAATTTTATTTGAGAGAATTGTAAAAATACTTCTTTCATTGAAATTAATTTATCTTCAATATTATCTTTTAATTCTTCTAGTGTTTCAAAATCTATCGCCATATCTATAGAAAATTTATCTACTAAAACTCTATTTAATGAACTCATATATCCTATTGTTCCTAAAGCTTTGCTAATATCTTCACATAAACTTCTTATATATGTTCCTTTAGAACAACTAACTTTAAATTCAATTTCCAAATTACTTATACTTAATAATTCTATATTATAAATTTCGATATCTCGAGGCTCTACTTTTACTTCAATTCCTTGTCTTGCATATTCATAAAGTTTCTTTCCATCTACTTTAATTGCAGAATACATTGGTGGAATTTGCTTTTGTTTTCCTAAAAATCTATTTAAAACTTTTTTTACATTATCTTCTGATAATTTATTTAAATCAACATCTTGTGTTTCAATAATATTTCCTTCAACATCACCTGTATCACTTTTTTCCCCAATTTTAATTTTGGCTATATAAGTTTTATCATGTTCAATTAAATATTTTGAAAGCTTTGTATAATTACCAAGCAATACTGGTAAAACTCCAGTTGCCATTGGATCTAATGTTCCTGTATGTCCTGCTTTTTTAATATTTAAAATTTTTTTTACTTTTGATACAACATCTTGTGATGTAAAACCTTGTGGTTTATTTATAATTAAAATTCCTTGCATAATTTATATCCTTTATTTTTGAGTGTTTTCTCTTTTATATTGTTTAATATTTGCTTTTGAATCAATTGAACTACTTATCCCATCTGGTGTCATCATCGAAACATAATCTACATCAAGTTCTTTAAATAATTGTATTTCACTTAATACATCTTCTGGAGATGCACCATATTCATGCTTCATTTTTTCTAAAAATTCTTGAGTTAGTTTAAAATTAACTCTTCTATTTTTTAATTGCTCTTTTGGTATTTGAGCTAAAATAGAATTTCTTATCATAAATGTTTCAAAAGATATCTTTTCTTCATAATCACTTTCATATTTAGCACCAAGAAATATTAATTCTTCAATTCTTTCAAAATTTTCTTGTGTTAAATTTTGATTAAATCTATCCATTGAATCCAAAATTTGTTTTAATTGGATATCATATTTTGTATCTTTTGGATTACTAATTCCAACTAAATTTGGAAGAGCACTATCTGTTAATTTTGTTAATACATCTCTTGAATTTTCATTAATTCCATTATTGTTGTTTATAGTGCATCCTGATGCATTATAATGGCCACCACCACCCATACTAGCTGCAATATAAAATACATCTACATTTCCTAAATCTTTTGCACTTCTAAATTCACAAAAGAAGTTATTTGGTATATTTTCTACTATAGCAACTGCTAAACTTGTGTTTTCTATATTCATCAATCTAAAAACTTTTTTATCTAGATATCTTATTTGATATTGTTCTTCTAAACTTTTAACAGTTTTATTATCTAATCCATAATAATTTAAATATGTCTTTCCTACTTTTATTCTTTTTGTATGTAATAAAGCTTTTGCTAAGCCAACTTCTTGATTAAGTGGTCTTTTAAATTCCAAACATGATTTTACTTTTCCAAAATCTGCACCTGATTTTAAAAGCATATTTAATGAGTTTAAAGAATCTTCTTTAAGATATCTAAATTTTGAAGTATCTGTCCATAATCCAAGAAGCAATTTAGTTGCATAATCTTTATTTAATAATCTATCTTGTTCTAACATTTCAGCTAATATTTCGCTAGTAGAACTAGATTTTGAATTTCTACAAATATTTTTGGTTGGTAATTTTAGTTCATCTTCTATACTTACAGTATCTGCTTCTTTTTTATGATGATCTATAACAAATATATTTTCAGGACTTGAATAAGAAAATAGTCTATTTTCTGCATGACCTACAGTGCTAGTATCTAAAATAACAGATATATCATTTCTATTTACTCTTCCCTGAAAACTTTGAGTTTCTCCAAGTACTCTACTATATCTGTTATTTACTCTTTGAGATTTTACAATATATTTTGCATATATCCCATTACTTTGTAATACATTTTCTAGTGTTTTTGATGATGCTATTGCATCACCATCAGGATATTTATGGGAATATATATTCACCTTTCTATTTTCTTTTTTTGCTTTTTCTATAATTGTTCTTAATATACTATAATTTCTATTTTCCATATAATATTTATCCCTCCAAATAACATTTTATGAGTTAACATAAATATTATATCATATTTGAAATATTTTGTAAACTTCCTACCAATGATATGTTTCGTTATTTGAAATTTTAAAAGCTCTAAATACTTGTTCTAATAAAAATACTCTTATTAATTGATGTGGAAATGTCATTTTTGAAAAGCATATTAGTTCATTTGATTTCTGCAATACATCATCTGTTAGTCCTAAAGTTCCACCTATTATAAAAGTAATACTACTAAATCCTCTAACTGTAATATCTTCTATTTTTTTTGAAAAATCTTCTGATGTATGCTGTTTTCCTTTTAAGTCTAATGTAAAAACAAAGGAATCCTTTTTTATTGAATTTATTATTTTGTTAGCTTCCTTATTTTTTATATCTTGTGCTATACTATCATTTATCTTATCTGGAATCTTTTCATCACTAAGTTCTATAAAATTTAATTTACAATATTTACTTAATCTTTTAGAATATTCAGAAACAGCATCTTTAAGATACTGCTCCTTTAATTTTCCTACACATATAATATTAATACTTAACATATTTTATCCTCTATTCCCATTCACAAGTAGCTGGTGGTTTGCTTGTAACATCATACATTACAAATTCTATTTTGTCACTGAATCTATTTTCGATTTCTTTTACTATGTTTTCTATATCTTCTTTTGAAGCTTCACTTCCTATTATAGCTGGTCTTCCTGTCATGAAATCATTTGTTACAAAAGTTCTAATTGCAATTGAATATTTTTTAGTAATTCCTACTGGTATTAAAACTGCAAAAGTCTGATTTGCTTTACTTTTTTCTAAATTTGAAGTAACTATATTATCAACTTCACGAAGTAAATCTACTGATTCGTCACAAATATTCATATTAAAACAAGTAATATTTCCTTCTATTTTATCTTTATTTAATATATAAGCAATTCTGTTTATTGAATGCACATTATCTGTAATTTCTTTTGCTTTATTTGTAACTAAATCCCAATCTAAGTTTGTTTTATTTCCATACATTACACATAAACTTCTATAGCTTCGAGCATCACCTTGTACACCAACAGAACGTAGTGGCAAGATATAAGCATTCTCTTTTGTGCTATTTAATATATTATTTACTTTTTTTACATCTTCTTCTGAGATAGCAATTTCATTTGATTTATTATGACCAATTAATCTTATTGCAAGTCCTGGCCCTGGGAAAGGCTGTCTTGATGCAATTTCTTCTGCTAATCCTAATTTTCTCGCAACTTTTCTAACTTCATCTTTATGCCAATCACTATTTGTTTCAATAATTAGGCCTTTTTTACGAGCTTCTCTAACAGCAAGAACATCATTATGATGTGTTTTTATTTTATGCGCAAATCCACTTATATCAGGATTTCCACTTTCAATTAAATCTGGTCTTAAAGTTCCTTGAGCTATAAAAGTCTTTTCTGGATCTAAACCTAATCTTTCAATTACATTATTTGTAACTTTTATAAATATATCTCCAATTATAGCTCTTTTGTCTTCTGGTTCTATTGTATTTACAAGTGGTCCTATTTTTCTTGTATCAACTTCTATTTCTGTATTAAAGAAATAATCTTTCGCATTTTCTCTAATTAAATTCTTTAATCCTAAATCTTTTAAATTTTCACAAATAACATCACTTTCATTTTTTCTCATAAATCCTGAATCAACATGTATTGCATATATTTGATCTGGTGATAATGCTTTTACAAGTAATGCTGCTGTTACAGCTGAATCAACTCCACCACTTACTAAAACTATTACTTTATTATCTCCAACTTTATCTTTTATCATATTTATTGATGTTTGAATTCTATCATCTAATGCATATACTTCTTTATATTCAGCTATTTTTCTTAGGAAATTTTCAAACATTACCATTCCATTTTCTGTTAAATCAACTTCTGGATGAAATTGGAAACCATATAGTTTTCTTGCTCTATTTCCAATACCTGCAATGGCATCTCCTGATTTGGCAATTATTTCAAAACCATTTGGTGCAATTTTTACTGTATCACCATGGCTCATTAAAACTTTTTGTTTTTTATCTAATCCTGCAAATATTGGTACTTCTGAATTTATTGTAATCTCATTTTGACCATACTCTTTTACAACATTACTATCTACAACTCCACCAAAATAATCAGACATAAGTTGCATTCCATAACAAATTCCTAAAACTGGTATCTCCATTTCAAAAATTTTATTATCAAATTTTAATCTTTCATCAGAACCAATACTATTTGGCCCTCCAGATAAAATAACTGCTTTATAATCTTTTAATTTTTCTGCAGATACATTAATAGGAAATATTTCAGATTTTACTCCTAATTCTCTTATTCTTCTGTCAATAACTTTTGTATATTGACCTCCACAATCTAGAATGGCTAGTTTTTCCATATATTTCTCCTTTTTATTGTAAAATTTCCCAAAGGGTTTCTATAGTAGAAAGTTCAAAGAACTTTCATATTATAGAACAAAAGTGAATTTTAAGCATATAATTTCATAATGCTCAAAATTCACTCGATTTTGCTTTTATATTCTTATTTATTTAAATTTGATTTTACATTGCAGTATTAGAAGGTTCTGCTATATTATTATATACTACCTCATTTGTTGATGGTTTCATATTTTCTTTTTTTTCATTACTTAACACTAAATTTATAGAAATTCCTGCTAAAATTATTAATGCTACTATAATTAATATTAACGCAACTAATGTAATTCCTTTTTGACTTCTCATTTCTTTCCTCCTATAATTTAACTTTTGTTTATAGATATTATTTTACACATATTTACATTTAAATTCAATATTTTTCTTTTTTTTTATATTTCTTTTTTGTAACAGTTTAGTATTTCTTCAATAAATATAATATAATACATCTATATTTAAAGAAACTTTTATAAATTAAATTTTAGAATAATAAAATTATAATAAATTCAAAATTTTATATTTCACAATAGAATAATTACTTTAAAATTCTAAATCTTTTTATAGATTTAAATAATTTATCATTTCAATATTCTTTAATAAAATTATTACTAATCTATGAATTTATTTATAAGAGTTTTAGTTAAATTTAATCAAATAAAGGAGCTAAAATTATGTTTGATGAAATTATTGAAAATTCTAAAAATGAAATCATAGAGACAGTTTGTGATTTAATTAAATTTCCTAGTGTATCTGACGAAACAGAAAACTCTACTTATCCATTTGGTGAAGAATGTAATAATATTTTAAATTATATTTTAGATTTAGGAAAATCTATGGGATTTAGAACTAAAAATATTGATGGATATTGTGGATATATTGAATTTGGCGAAGGTACTGAATTAGTTGGCATTATAGGCCATTTAGATGTTGTGCCCGCATATATTGAAGATGGTTGGACTACTCCTCCATTCTCACCTAACATTAGAGATGGAAAAATCTTTGGTAGAGGAGCAATCGATGATAAAGGTCCTGTTGTTGCTGCATTATATGCTATGAAAGCAATAAAAGAAACTGTTAATGTATCTAAAAGGATTAGATTAATATTAGGTTTAAATGAAGAAAAATCTTGGAAATGTATTAATTATTATAAAGCACACGAAGAATCACCTTCTATTGGTTTTAGTCCTGATGCTAATTTTCCTGCAATATATGCAGAAAAAGGAATAATGTCTGTAGAACTAAAAAATAATTTTTATATAAAAGATTATGATATTTTGGAAGTTAATTGTAATAATAATGCACTTAATGTTGTTCCAAAATATTGTTCTATAAAATTAAGAAAAAGATATAATTCGTGTTCTAATTTAAAACCAATACAAAATATAAAACTAACTGAAAAGGATGATATACTATTTATAGAATCTTTTGGTATTTCAGCACATGCTGCTCATCCTGAGCTTGGAAATAATGCAATAAAAACATTAGTAAATTATTTAATTAATAATTTTGAATTTGACACTTCTTATTTAAAAACATTATATGAAATTGGATTGTTTGATATTCAAAGCCCTAAATTTATGAGTGATAAAATTTTAGAGGATGAATCTGGTATTCTTACTTCTAATATTGGATTTTTAAATTATATTAATAATAAATTAATTATTCGAATTAATTTAAGAGTACCTGTTACAATAAATTTAGATACAATTTTTTCTAAATATACTAATTTAAACTCTCTATTTAGTAATTTAGAAGTACACAAATTAGCAACTCAAGATCCTCTATTTGTTGACAAAAATAATTATTTAGTAAAAACTTTAGTCAATATTTTTAATAAAAAAACTCAACAAAATCTAGAAGCAATAGCTATTGGTGGTGGAACATATGCAAGAGCTTTTTCAAATTGTATTTCCTTTGGTGCTACAATGCCTAATGATAAGGATATGTGCCATCAAGTTGACGAGTTTGTAGAAATAGATAAACTAATTCTTTCTGGTAAAATTTATGCAGAGGCAATTTATGAGTTAAGTAAATAGTTATGCATTTTTCCAAAACCCTTGAAATTCATTAGTAAAGATGTTATAATGTTTACTATAATTAAATTTATCCCCTTCGTAACTGGTAAACTGTTCGGAGGGAAACCTCCGAATAACATTTTTTTGGAGGTGACTTCCATGAAAACAGAAACAAAATTAACTATTGCTACTGTATCAATATGGATAATAGCTTTAATTATGTTTTACGTAGGATTTCTTCCTATTTCATCAATTATTTTATTATCCGCTTCTACTGGGTTTATTACATCTGAGTTTATTTGTTACAATCTTATGAAATTACCCAATAAACCCTATAGTATTTACATAATTGCAAATAGCTATGCGGTTCAATGTACCATACTTATGGCAGTAACAATGCTTTATATTGTCTTTTCATCAATATCTTGGCACGTTAATTTTTTGTTTTGGGGAACATTTGGAATAATGTTTTTTATTAATATTCTTTCAAATAACTCTTGTAAATTCCCCACCATTAATAACTAAAAAGTAAAATTATATTTTAAACTTTTTATCTATATCGCTTATGTAAAAACATAAGCGATATTTGATTATAATGGAAATATAGTAATAATTATGTAAATTTACTTGCAAATTATTATAATTTGTAGTATACTATATTAGTATTAAATATATGTCCCTTTGAAACACATTAACATTTCGGAGGGAGTCCTCCGAACAACATTTCACAGGAGGTATGAACATGAAAAAAATTATCAAAGTGTTACTCGTTGTTTTATTGGTTGTGATGGCTTTCAAATTCATCTCAAGCGGAGTTATATTTTGGGGTATTTTAGGCTTTGCTTTACCGGCTGGTTTAAAATTCATCTCCAAATACGATTGGATCCCTGCTTCATTAAATTTGAAAGACAATGCTTACCGGTATAGTGTATTAGCAGCCGTTGCTTTTGCAATCTTGCGATTGTTCTTTGGTTTCAGCTGGTTCATGTTCTTGGTTGGAAGTTTAATTGGTATTGGCATCTCGTATTATTTGGTACAGAAGCCTGCCCAAAACTAATCCACGTGTAATGAAATAGATTATATTTCTAAAGGGTGCTGATATATAAATATATCAGCACCCTTGTTTTTAATACTATTAATTGGTAGAAAACAAAAATTAATTTAACATGCATAGAATATTTTTTATAAATTTAATAAAACCTTCACTTAATAGTGAAGGTTTTATTTTGCATATATTAAGCTCTTGGATGAGCTTTTTTATAAATATCTTTTAAGTTTTCATTTTGAAATTGCATATATACTTGTGTTGAAGATATATCAGAATGTCCAAGCATTGTTTGGATTGCTTTTAAATCTGCTCCATTTTGTAAAAGATGTGTTGCAAATGAATGTCTTAAAACATGTGGTGTTATTTCTTTAGAGATATGAGCTTGCTCTTTGTAGAATTTAACAATTTTCCAGAATCCTTGTCTAGTTAATCTCTTTCCATTTATATTAACAAATAACGCTTTAACACTTTCATCTTTTACTAATATAGGTCTTGCTTTTTCGACATACTCTTTTAATGCTTTTAATGAAAGTGATCCTAATGGAATATTTCTAGTTTTAAATCCATTTTTACAAACAACATATCCTTGTTCAAGATTTGCATCTGTTATATCTAAGGAAATAATTTCAGTAACTCTCATTCCTGTTGCATAAGCAAATTCAAGCATTGCTTTATCTCTAATTCCTTTAAGATCTATTGTTTTTGGTTGCTCTAATAAAAGTTCTACTTCCTGAGAACTTAAAATACTAGGGATTTTTTTCTCAACCTTTGGAGATTGAACTCCTACTGTTGGATCATTTTTCACTTTTTTAGTTCTTAATAAAAATTGATAGAAAGATCTAATAGTAGCTAAATTTCTAGATATAGTTGATGTTTTTTTATTCATAGCTTTTAAATATTCAAAATATTTTTCTATATCTTCATTATCAATCTTTAAATAATTTAAACCATTTTTATCTATGTATTCTTGATATTGTGTAATATCTCTTTTGTATGATTGTAGTGTATTTGATGATAATTTTTTATCATTTTCAAGAAACTCTAAAAAAAGTTTAATTTGTTTTTCCATGGTTTAACCCCTCTCCATCTGTATTAATTTTATTTATTTTTCTAACATCAAAATTTACATAAGTAGTTATATCAAATATCTTAAAAAAAGTAAAGCCTTTTTAAAGAATTTCTTTTAAAAAAATTAATACATTAGTTGAAATATATACTTCAACTATACTTGAAATAATTACTAATACTAAAGCAATTAGCATAATCGCTGTATGACGTATTACTTCTTCTTTTAAATTAATACATCTAGTATATATTCCTTTATATAATTTTATGCCGATTTTCAGAAATTATAAAAAAAGCTGGTAAAAAAATAATATTTTGAAGTAATAGTGATGATATTGAAAAAATAGTTCCATTTTTTATTCCTAGAACAGCTATTATAGCAGATATTGTATATCCTATTGTAAAACCTTTATATATTATAGCAATATAAATAAAAATCCCACCAACTATTGTACATCCTAAAAACCAAATTAATAAAATGAAAGAAATATTTTGTTTTATACTTAAAAGCAAAATTTCAAGTTTATTAATTGAATCAGTTTCTTTAATATTTTTTATTAGTTCTCCAATATATGTATTTAATTCTATTCTTTGATTTTCATCAGAATTATTAATAAAAAATATTCCAATAGCAATTCCTATACAAAATAAGGTTATAATTATTATAAAATTTTTTCTATTCCTACTTACATACTCTAATAAAATACTTTTCATCTTATACCCTTTACCTTTTGTTTTATACTCACTTTAATACTATCGAATTTTTATGATTATAAGAGTAATAAAACATTATTTTCTATTTCACTTAGTAAAGTGTATTCGGTAAATTTCTAATTATTCAACTTTTCCGTAAACTCCTCCTCCGCCTTCTATAACATGCATCTTTCCATCACGCGCTGCCACAATATTTTTAGCCACTTTTTCCCCTACTACAGCTTCTATATCATCATTAGATAATTGATGTAAAATTGTCATCTCTGTTCCAAAATGTTTTAACAATTTATCTATTGTTTTTCCTCCTACTCCTGGAATAAAAGTAAGTGGATATTGATAAATGTATTCTGGTCTAGTTTCAGGACTTTTGGTTTCTTTTTTATCTTTTATTATTTCTATTCTGTCATAAACACCCATTGTTATATTTTTACTATCACATGTATCACATTTGGTAACTGGTGCTTCTCCTGGTATTCTTTTATCACATACTTCACAATAAGTTCTATGATATTTTCCAAGTTTAGGATCTAAACCATAATTTGCAACAACTTTTCTACCATTTTCATTTTTTATTGCCATTAAAAATTCTTTAAAACTTATTCCATCAAGTTGCATTTTGTTATATTCTCTTGCTATTCTTGGCAATGAATGTGCATCTGAATTTGTTAAAAAAGTTTTTGTTTCAAGTTCACTTATTTGATCTGCCAAAAAAGTATCAGAACTTAGCCCTAGCTCAATTGCAGGAATTTTGTGATATTTTTCTTTAAAAATTTTTCTTAAAGAATCTGTACAATTTCCATAAAAACTTTTATGAGGCGTAAAACAATGAGCTGGTATTAAAATTCCATTATACTTTTCTACTATGTCTATTAAATCATATGCTGAAATATTTGCCCTTTGAGAACTTAAAGTAATATTTTTTATATGAGTACTCATTTCATTAGAAAATGCTTTTATATCTGAAAGTTTTGGAAAATAACACAAATTATGAGCGCTTCCTGTTTTTCCTTCATCATTTATTTCTGATGTTTCAATTTCACTTCCAAGTATAATGCAAACTTTATCTTTATATATTATTCCACCATCTGGAATTTCATAAGCTTCTCCACTTTTTAAAAAGTTTTCTATATCTTCAATTACATATGGTGAAGCACAATCTATAATTCCAACTAGATTAATTCCTTTTCTTTCTACACATTCTTTTGCAATATTTGCAAAATTTAAACTTCTTGCTGCTGTTATTTTTATTGGCTTATTATTTTCACTTCTTCCTATGTGAACATGTAAATCTGCATATATTTCGTACATATTTTCTCCTTTACTTACTATTTATATTTTTTGTATTTTTAAATTTGTAGTAAAAATATTGATTATTTTTCAATCGAACATATTATATGACAGAAAGTATTATTTTTCAATTACAAATTGCTTACATTTTCTTTCTGAATAAAGAACAAAAGTAGACGATATGATAATTACAGAATACAAAAATTTACTAAATCTTCCACGTATTTGCTAGTAGTGCCGATTTTGTACAACAAAATCGTGTGCAAAAATTAGTGAAGCTTTTATTTAGTAGAAAGTGCAAATCATTTTCCTACTAAATAAAAAATAAAAGAGCGCTTTCGCACTCTTTTAGGCAAATCTATAAGCCGGGTTCTGTCGTGAATAGTCATTTATCTAGAATATATATTGCTACATATTTCAAGCCACTCAAGGATTTATGAAAAAATGACGAGCAGTCTTAGCTTTTTCTACCAAGGTGTTGCCCCAAATAGGGTTTACACAGCCAGTACATCACTGTACTGCTGGTGGGCTTTTACTCCACCTTTTCACCTGAGCCAAAAAATATGGCTGTTATTTTCTGTTGCACTTTCCCTAAGGTTACCCTCGCTTGACGTTATCAAGTATTATTGCTCTATGGGGCCCGGACTTTCCTCTCGCAATTCCTTTCGGAATTTGCCAGCGACTATTCAATTTACCTATTGTTAATTTTACTCTCTTTATTGTTTTTAGTCAAGTTGAAATGTTTCTTAATTATTCTTTTTCTAGAATCTTAATTGCACATTTAATTCCGTCAACACCTGCTGTCATAATTCCTCCTGCATATCCTACACCTTCACCACAAGGATATATTCCTTTTATATTTGACTCTAGATTTTCATTTCTTAAAATTCTAACTGGTGATGAACTTCTAGATTCAATTGCTGTTAAAATACTATCTGGATTTGCAAAACCTTTAATTTTCTTATCAAAATCTAAGATTCCTTCTTTTAATGTTTCTACAATATAATTTGGAAAAAGTTCTTGTAAATTAGATAAAGTTATTCCTGGTTTATAAGTTGGTTTTATGCTACCTATTTTAGTAGTCTTTCTATTTCTTAAAAAATCTTCTACTCTTTGAACTGGTGCATAAAAATTGTTCCCTCCTAATTCAAATGCCTTTTGTTCTAATTTTGCTTGAAAATACATTCCTTCTAATGGTGAATCACCTTTAAAATCTTCTGGTGTAACATCTACAAGAACAGCACTATTGGCATTTTCTCCATCCCTTGCAAATTTACTCATTCCATTTGTTACTATTTCCCCATTGTTACTTGAAGATCCTATAACAACACCTCCTGGACACATGCAAAAAGTGTAACATGAACGCTCTTTTCCATGATAAGCTAATTTGTATTCTGCTGGTGGTAAATTCAATTTTGTATTGTTTCCATATTGAGAATTATTTATCATTTTTTGTTTATGCTCTATTCTAACTCCTACTGAAAAACTCTTTTTTTCCATATTTATTCCTTTTGAATAAAGCTTTTCAATTGTGTCTCTTGCGCTATGCCCTATTGCTAAAACAACAATATTTGTTTCGATTTTTCTGTTTTTGTTTGTATAAATAGATTTTATTTTTGCATTTTCTATTTCAAAGTCAATAACTTTCTCTTCAAATAAAAACGTTCCCCCCATACTTATAATATAATTTCTCATATTTGAAACTACATTAATTAAATTATCTGTTCCAATATGCGGTTTATTTATATACATTATTTGATTTGGTGCACCAAAATTAACAAATTCTTTTAATACTTTTCTACATAGTGGATTTTTACTATTACTTGTTAATTTTCCATCAGAAAATGTTCCTGCTCCACCTTCACCAAATTGAACATTTGAACTGGTATTTAATTTTCCCATTTCTAAAAAATTATCTACATCCTTTTTTCTATCTTCAACTTTTTTCCCTTGTTCAATAATTATAGGTTTAATTCCATTTTGAATTAAAATTAAAGCACAAAATAGCCCAGCAGGACCTGCTCCAATAATTACAGGTCTCGTCTCGGCTTTTCTTTTTATGTTTATATTTATATTAGAATCTTCTTCATTAACTTCTTTAACATTTTTTAAAGTTTTATTTCTATTATAATCAATATCGATAGTATAATTATAGAAAATTTTGTCTTTATTTCTAGCATCTATGGACTTTTTATAAATAGTATATTTTTTTACATTTTTAAAATCTAATTTATACTTTTGGCAAGCTATTTTTACAACATCTTCTTCTGTCAAGTCTTCATAAATTTTAATATTTTCTAATCTTAACATTTTATCTATCTCCATCATAATCTGTTTGTGTTTTATAAGTAGAGCTCGCATAATTTGGTATTAATGCAGATATCTCATTTACTAAATTTTTGGACATTGATTCTTCAGCAATTTTTTCTGGAAGTGCTTCTAGTGGTAGATTCATATTATCTGGTAAAATTCCTATTGGTTCATAAAGTTTAAAATAATCATCGTTTTTTCCTAATGCTGCACAACATAAAGTACCTTTATTTTCTTCCCATGCATCATCATCAAAAATACTTCTTTCAAGAGTTGGATCAAAATAATAATATTCTTTTCCAAGCTTAACAATATTAGCAAGATGAGACATACCAGATTTTTTAGATTTCAATAAAACAATGTCTGATTCAGCAATACTATGCATTAACAAATGTTTAAAAAGTATTGTATTAGTTGTTGCTGAACCAGGATTATTAGTTATTCCTATATATAAATTATGAATATATATATTGTTTCTATCTTCAGATTTTATATCTGGAGTATATTTTGCAAAATTTGGATTAGACTTTTGAAATACAAATTTATACAATTTTATAGCACTTGCTAATTGGTTAAGTAATCTGAAAGACTTTTTCACACCTAACAAACTTAATATCTGTTTTGTTTTTTCATTTATAATATTCTGTTTTTCAAAATTAGTTAATTCTTTGTTCACAACAAAACTCTTCCTTCTAACCTATTTTACTTCTACTTTCCATAATTCATGTTTGTTACAATAAGCATATATTGTAGAACCTGGAATATATTTAAAATGTGTTTTAGCTTCCATTCCTGGTTTTAAATATGTAATACATTCTCTTCCATCATTTACTATACTAATCCATTCAATATAGTGTTCTTCTTCCATTACATGATTTACTGTTACATAAATTTTGTCCTCTTTTATTTCATAAACAGGAACATGTTTTTCTATTGCAGCATCAACTGAATTTGGTTTTATAACCTTCATTTCCTTTTCACAACATATAATTCCGCAATTTGAACAATTGCAATCTTTAATAACTTTTATTGTTGCACCACAATTATTACATTTTTTTATAATTAATTCATTATTCATAATAAAATATTCCTTTCAAATTTAATATAAATATAATATCATATAAGATTTTTTTTATCAATCTTATATTTTCAAAATTAAATTATCTAAAATCTGAGCAACTCTTTTGGAAGCATCTTTTAAGTAAGTATGGAAATCTATTTTATTATTTCCATTAGGAGTATCTGAAATTCCTCTAATTACTAAAAAAGGAATATTGTCTAAAAAGCATACTTGTCCAATTGCAGCTCCTTCCATTTCTAGGCATTCCATTCCAAATTCTTCTCTTATTTTTATTGCTCTTTTAGGATCTGCAAAAAACATGTCTGCTGAACCAATTCTACCAATTTTTATATTAAAGTCTCTATCCTTCATATCTTCTATAGTTTTTTCGCATAGCTTTATAAGCTTTTCATCAGAATAGAAATATTTTCCTACATCACATATCTCACCTTTTTCATAATTTCCTACTTGAGTTATATCAAAGTCATATTGAATTAACTCTTTACCAATAACAATATCTTTAATATTTAGTTCTGTTGTAATACTTCCAGCAGAACCTACATTTATTACACAATCAATTTTAAATTTATCAAGCATAACTTGTGTTGTTCTAGCAGCATTTACCTTACCAACACCACATTCTACCAAAACACATTCTCTATTATGTATGTTTCCAATATAAAAAGTTAAATTATATAATTTTTCTTCAGAAATATTTTCCATAATATTTTTTATAGCATTCATTTCTTCAAATTCTGCTGCAATAATTCCTATTCTCATTTAATTACTCCTTTTATATTAATTTAATTTATAATATTTATAATTTGGCTAAATAAAGCGTTTTAACATAATATTATTTTTAAATAATATTATGTTTTTTAATAAATATTTATTTTTATAGAAATAATATTTTTGTAATTGTTATAATATATAGTTACTTATTCTCCTTCAAATTCTATAACTGTTTTAATATCATATTTCTTAAGTTTTTGTTTACCTTTCAAGTCTGGTAAATCTATTAAACAGCAAATTCTTTTTACATCTCCACCTAGCTTTTCTACTAATTTTGCAATTGCTTCTAATGTTCCTCCAGTTGCAATTAAATCGTCAATAATAACAACTTTTTGTCCTTTTTGTATAGCATCTTTGTGAATTTCAATTGTTGCACTTCCATATTCTAAATCATATGATTCTTCAATTGTTTCATATGGTAGCTTACCTTTTTTTCTAACTGGAACAAAAGATTTATTTAAATTATAAGCAATTGGCATCCCAAATATAAAACCTCTTGATTCTGGTGCAACAATTACATCAAATTCAATATCTTTTAAAACTTCTTGCATAGAATTTATTGCTAATTGTAATCCTTCTTTATCTTGAAGAACACTAGTAATATCTCTGAAAACAATACCTTTTTCTGGAAAATTGGGAATACTTCTTACATACTCTTTTAAACTTTTCATAATTTCACCTTTAACCTTTAATTAGTATAATTCCTAAAATAATTAAACATGCTGCTATTATTTTTCTTAATAAATTATCTTTTTCTTTTAAACAAAAATATCCAACAATAACATTTATTATTACTATTAATGAGCATAATGGAGCTACTACACTAACATTTCCTAATTGATATGCTCTTAATTGTGCAACAATACAAAAAGACCATGTAATTGATGTTACTAGAATTGGAATTCTATTTTCTTTAGTAAATTCATTTTTCAAATCTGATAATTTTATTCGTTCTATAAGTATTATTAAAATTGCTGGTATTCCTAAAGTTAACATTACATAAAATGGCAAATTGAAATTTTCTGAATAGTTAACATCTAGGAATAATGCGATTGTATAACATAAATTTGAAACAATTCCTAGTGCAACATACTTATTTACTTTTCCATCACCTTTTTTATAGAAAATTATTATATTACTAAAAATTATTAAAAATGCTCCTATAAATTTACTAATTACAAATGGTTCTTTAAAAAATAAAAATCCTGAAAATGTCATAAATACTGTTGATAATTGTTTTATAATACTAAATGTCGATGCCTCTATACCTTTTCTTACTGTAGTATTTAATCTATCTGTTATTGCATAAAAAATAATTGATAACCCTAAAAATAAATATACTTTTAGGTCTGTTGGAAATTTCACTTCAAAAAATGGACATAAAACCAATACTAAAATTGATGCTAGTATTTCTAAAAGTACAGTTAAAGCTCCTGGCTTTTTCATTTTTTTAGTAGCTATTTTATAGGTTTGATCAAATATTACTGCTATTATTAAATATAACATTACATGTATTATCCAATTGTTCAATTTATTTTCCTCCATAATAATTTTTTACTGTATTATATTATTAGCAAAATTATTTTATCATAGTTTCACATTCTTTACAATTATATTTTATATTAAAGTAAACATTATAATAAAAGTGAACGATATGATAATTACAAAATACAAAAATTTACTAAATCGTCCACATATTTGTTCGAAGTGCCGATTTTGTCGTACAAAATTGTATGCGTCTTTGTTCGCATACCTATTATTGAAAAAAGGCAAAATATAACCATTTTCATAATTATATTTTGCCTTTTTATTTCATTATTAAGGTATATATCTTCTTAAAGTTCCATCACTATTATACATAGGAGAAAGACCTCCGCCATGATTTTCCTCAATATATGTCCACATAACCATTGTTTCGGAATCATACATAATATACTGTATTAGACAAGAATTTTCTATTGTTTTTTCAGATAATACAATAAAATTACCAAAGTTTCTTTCTTCTTCTTCTACAATTTTTTTGGCATCATTACTTTCTTTTTCAGAATTGTCACAGCCAAGCATAAAGATTGTAATAAGTAACATTACAATAATAATTGCAAAATTGCTCCGTTTTTTTGTCATAATAATAACCTCCATTTTAATTTGTTTTATACTTGTAGTTTACAGTTACTATAAACTAAATAATCAATTTTTAATATTCATTATTTAGTTTTAAAAACGATATATTAATACATTGCAATATATTATATACTAAATTTACATAATTTTCAATCATTAAATTTAAAATTTTAGTATTTATACTAATATTTCTTCTTTTTCTTTTATAAAATCGCAAATTAATTGTGCTGATTTTTCAACACCTAATGTATCCGAATTTATACAAATGTCATAATTTGAAGATTTGTTCCAGTCGTTTCCTGTATAATACTTATAATGATTACTTCTTAATTTATCAATTTGTTTTATTTCCTTTTTAGCTTTTTCTTTATCCATTCCATAAAATTCTATTGCTCTATTAATTTTATTTTCCATATCACTATAAATAAATATTTTTACTACATTTTCTTTATCTTTTAGAATAAAATCTGCACATCTTCCAATTATTACACAAGATTCTTTGTTTGCTACCTCTTTTATTAATTCTGATTCTTTTAAAAATAAATCATCTCTATTATCTAATCCAAAATAGTATCCATTATTTAAACTAGCTAAACTATTTCTCTTTTGTTCATTAGATTCTATATATTCTTCACTTAATCCTGTTTCCTTAGCTAATTTTACTATAAAATCTTTATCATAAAATTTAATTCCTAATATATCAGCAATTAATCTTCCAATGTATCTACCTCCTGAACCATATTCTCTAGAAATAGTTATTACTACATTTTTATTTAACTTATTTTCTGTACTTGTATCATCAACTAATGATTGACTGTTAATACTTGATTTTTTTAAATGTTTAACTTCTATAGTTAACAATATACAAGAAACAATGAATGCTAGTCCATCAGCAACTGGTCCTGCATGCAATAAGCCTTTTATACCAAAACTTGATCCTAAAATAAAAAAGGCTGGTATTAGAAATAGTATTTGTCTACTTAATGATAATATAGCACTTTTGGTGCTTTTTCCAATTGCTTGGAAGAAAATACCTGATGGTATTTGTATACCATTACATATGCAAAGAACCAAATAAGTTTTAAAAGATAAACAAGCAAATTCTATGTATATTTCTGCAGTTTCTCCTTCTGCACTACCAAATATATTTATTAATTTGTCTGGTATGGTTTGGAATAGTATAAAAGCAAAAGTACTTACTACAACACCTAATCCTAAAACTGTTTTTAAAGTCTTTTTTACTCTATCAAATTTTCCAGCGCCATAGTTGTATCCAAGTATTGGTTGTGAACCTGCTGCAATTCCTATTATAATACTGTTTAAAATTTGACTTGTTTTCATAACAATTCCAAATACTGTTATTGGAATGTCTGATCCAAATTTTGACATTGCACCATATTTGCTAAATAAATTATTTTGTACTGTCATAACACAAACAAAACTCATTTGTGTTATAAAACTACTTATTCCTAAAGATGCTACTTTAATACTTCTTTTTAATTCAAATTTGAAATTGGTTTTATTAAATTCTATTGTTTTAAATTTTCTTATATATAAAACATTCATTACAAAAGTAACTATTTGACTTATTACTGTTGCAGTTGCTGCTCCCCATACTCCTTTATGATATACAAATATAAATATTGGATCTAATATAATATTTAAAATAGCTCCTGTTACCATAGATGTCATTGCATATTTAGGTGATCCATCTGCTCTAATTATTGAATTTAAGGTAGATCCAATTATCATAAAAGGTAATCCTAAAACAATAACATGTCCATATTCTAATGCGTATTCTCTTAACCCATCTGTACATCCAAATAAATTTAAAAGTTGTGGTAAAAATACAAAGCTTCCTAAACATAAAACTAAAGAAACTACTATTGCCATTATAATTCCATTTGTAACGCCTTTACATGCTTCTTCTTTTTTGTTTTCACCTAATTTTAAACTTAAATATGCAGATGCACCATCACCTATCATAAAGGCAAATGCCATAGCTAGTATACTAATTGGAAATACTACATTTGTTGCTCCATTTCCTAAATATCCTACTCCTCTTCCTATAAATACTTGATCTACAATATTATATAATGAATTTACTAGTAGTGATATTACACAAGGAACTGAAAATTTCAACATTAATTTACTAATTTTTTCATAACCTAAAATATTTTCTTCTTTTTCCATTTTCATCTCCCTTTCTATTTACAATTTTTCCAACAGGCCTTCTATAAAATATACCAATTTTGCTGAAGGCTTATTATAGGTAAGTTCTTCAAAGTTCCTATAATATAAAGTAATACTTATATTGTATTAAATATTTGTACACATCTTTTCTATTATAACATTTTACATTTTTTTCTTCAACCCCAATAATATTTTTTTATATGATAAAGAGCTTACACTATACTTTCAGTGTAAGCCCTTATTATCATTCTTTTTCTTTTTTTTCTTCTTTTTTAGATGTGGGATCATAGGTTCTAAGTGTTCCATCAACATCATGCATCTCAGAAACGCTGTCATCACAATTGGAAAAATAAACATACATGACTAAAGTTTCTGGATCATAAAAATTGTACTGAGTTGACCATACATTTTCAATGCCTTCCTCCAAAATTAATACTAATGTCTTAACTTCTGATTTTCCATCATAAATTCTTGGAGTACCATCAGCATTATGCATTTCTATTGGTCCATTTGAATTTGAAAAATAACTAAACAAAATCATTGTTACAGGGTCATAGTAAATATACTGTGTTACACCGCTATCCTCAATTTCTTCCTTTGAAATTAAAACAAGTGGTTTAACCTCTCTACTTGATTTTCCTGTTTTTTTCGGCTGATTTACCTTAGCAGATTCTGTTTTTTCGGATTCTTTTGCTTCAGATGACTCAGTTTCAGTTTCAGAATTTTCTACCTTTTCAGATTCTTCTGTTTCATGTTCTTTTTCATCATCATCATTTTCCTCTTCTGTTTCATCATCGTCGCTTTCCTCTGTTTCATCTTCTTCATAGTCCTCAATGTACTTACTGTCATGAGCTTCATCCTCACATCCTGTTAAGAAACAAGATAAACCTAACATCATGAGGGCAACAATAGTTACAAGTATTTTTTTTCTCCGCATATATACATCCTCCTTGTTTTGATTAAAAAACGCATTATAAATATATTATACTACAAATTTACATAAAAATCAAATTTAATAAGTAAAATATTCATATTATAAAAATCTTTTTAATTATATCCAAATATAATCAACTTAACTAATAAATAATTGGGTACAATTTTATTTTTAGATTAAATATTCTATAACATAAAATTACTATTAATATGTCTAATTTGTAGTAAATCATTTTTTAATTTATCATCCTGATATTTCAAATTTCTGTTATTAGTCATCTTTTATAATTTTCATTATTAAAATTTTAATATTTCATTTTCTTAGCATATGTATCATCAACAAAGCCAAACTTCTCATACATTTTCATAGCAATTGGATTTTTTGTACTTAAAGTAAATTTTTTTATTCCCTTTTCTTTTCCTAATTCAATACACTTCTCAAATACCTTTTTTTGATATCCTTTTTTTCTATATTCTTCTTTGGTATAAACACTAGTAATATAACCAACTTTGCAACTTAAATCATCTGCCTGAGGAAAATATTTAAAAATAGTAAGTCCACAAATTGAAACTAATTCTTTATTAACATACACACCATACATAAATAAGTCTTTATTTATATTTTCTTTCAAAAATTCTCTTGTCTTATCTTCTAATATTTTTTCTTCAATACCTAGATTATTTTCAAAGTCAACTTTTTGTAAAGATATTCTTAATGGAATTATATCTTCTATATTTTCATTATTTAATTGTTTTATATTAATATTCATATTACTCCTCCTTATATTTTTTAGTGTATCAAACATTATATATTTTTGTAAAGTATAAAGACTAAAACTAATTAAAAAAACTTTTTTATAATTGGTTAATTTTACTTGAAAATATAGCTCTACTAAATATATAATATATTTAAATCCGCAAAAAAAGATTATTTTTAAGTATAAAAACTTTAAGTAAACATTTTGTTTCGTACAATTAAAAATCAATATATCTTATAGTTATAGAATAGTAGGAAAGGAAAGTAACAATGAAACTAAGAATAAAAAAATATATGACTTTAGATGATATCTCCAAATATTTATATCCTGTAAAAGAATATGTACAAGAAAAAATTAATAATAATATGTTTGATGATTGGAATGAGTATACTCATTCTATAAAATGGCTAAAATCATGTCTTGACTTAATATCTAAAAATTCTGATAGTATATTAGATATTTATTATCTTGAAGATAAAGGAACAATAATAGGAGTTATATTTGCTTTATCTGGCAATAAAAATATATTAGATTTTCTAAATGAAAATAATGTTGAAACTAATTCTAAAAAAGTAGCACAACTTAGCTCTTTTCATATATTAAAGGATTATAGAGGAATAGGCAAAAAATGGCTTCAAAATGAAGTTTTAAAAGATCTAAAAAATCAAGGAATTGAAGAAGTATATATAAAATCTAGTCATAACAAAGCTTTAGATTTATATAATAGCCTAGGAACTTTAGTAGGTAATTATATGGGGATTAGTGATTCTAAGTTATATCAAAGATATGGCTATATTTATAAAATAGATTTATAGTATAGCCTCAAATATTTTAATTAATAGCCCCAAAAATTTTCACTTACTTTCCACTCCCTTAATGTATAATGATAAGAATCTATTCCTTCTTTTACATATTTAAATCCATGTTTTTCATATAATTCGTTTAGTTTTTTATTTGAGCTTAAGCAATCCAATCTTAAATAATCTTTTTTATTTATTTTTGTAATGCTTTTAGCGATTTTAAATATTTCATTGCCTATATTTTTATAACCTACTTTAGATACTACTTTATATAAGTAATAAGCATTTGATTTATTATCATCCCAAAAATGGCTATCTGTAGATATTTCAAATCCTGCAATTATCTCATTCTCTTTTCTTAAAATATAATAGTCACCTTTTTCAATTACTTGAGCAAATTGTTCTTTAGGATGATTTGTTAAATATTTACTCCATTGCTTTATGCCCTTTAATTTAAACCAAAGCATTCTTTCTTTATATAATTTTAAAATATTATCTAATTCTTTAATATTAGCTTTTTCAAATATAATATTTTTTTGTAACAATACTGTACTATTTATTTTATCTATTAAATCATGCATTTTTAATTCCTTCCTTTTTAATATTTTTTAGTAATATCATAAAATTATATTTTTAATTTTCCACAGCCTATTTTCATAGGTTTATTTTTTAGTAATTGCTGTTTTAATAATCTTTGTAAAGAAGTATCTTCTACTAAATCGTTATAATTACTGCATTCTTGTACATTAAAAACAAAATTTAATATATTTTTAGTTGCATCCAGACCATCTTTTACCTCAAATAAATCATAAAATCTTGCAATGTTTGAATCTTTATCTATAATATCTCTTATCTGATTACTTAACAACCAAGAATCACATCTATATTCTGGCTCTTTTATATTAAAGTATCTTTTAATTTCTTGCCTTGAGTTTTTAATTGATTCTAATACTTGATCTATTTGTAATTTTTCTCCAGATGGTATATGTATTTTAATATAATTTCCACGTTTCTCATATTGTAATCTTCCAACTTCTATTAATTTAGTATTAATAAAATATGCTGCCCAAATCATCTGTGAAATTCTAATACCTTCTAATTTTCTAACAAAAATATCATTCGTTAGTGTTTCTCTAACTCTTTTTTTATATAATTCTTTTTCCTCCCTATTATATTTTTTTAGTTTCATATTTTGGCAATGTATTTCATAGCCATATAATACTAAGATATTGGTTATATAAGGATTAAATTGTTCACCAAAAAGCTCAACCATATTTTGCCTTTCCCAAAGAGTATCAAGCATAAATGTTTTATCAGTATATAATATATTATAAATTTTTTCTGCTTTATTATTAAAATCTTTTGTTTCATTAACATCTTTTATACATTTATAACATTTATTTTTATAATTATTATCACTTATCTTATAATATTTTAGAGCATTTTCAATCACAGATAACTCAAATTTCATTAAATTGTTCCCTTTCTTATAAATTCATAAAAATTATATTACTAATCTTCTGGATGTGTTTATAAACAGTAATATATGTTTTTGCATATTTATCATTTATGATATTTTTATTTCAATTCTTGCAATTTTTATTCTTTTCTTTTTTATAATTATATAATAACAATTAGCATATCTCAATAAATTTTATTGCATTTATTAAATTTTATGTAAAGTTATGGTATAATTATTAATATCAAGGTCATTGAACCAAGCATGAACTTCTTGACAGCACGGGTATCAATCAAAGTAGAAAGCAATTAAATAATTGCAAGGAGGTAAAATTATGTTTAAATTATTTCGTAGGCCTGAAACAGACCAACAGATTAAGGAACGAGTATTAAAATTATGCAAAAAGGGTGATTACGACATATGTCCACCATCCATGAATGCAAATGTTGCAATTAACGAATTGAAAAACTTTTTCCTTGGCGAAGACTGGTATGTAGTTATGCCTATCGAACATGAACAGGTTATTACAGAAATCGTATACGCCATTGAAACAAAATACAAAAGATTAAAAGTAAAAAAATAATGCATTTTTACGTGAAAGCTCATTAATGAATGAAATTTAAAAAGACAAAGCTGATATTTCAATATATCGCTTTGTCTTTTTAAATTAATCTCTACTTACATTCGGCACGTCCTTTTCGAGTCCCATTTTTTTTTATAATTAAAATAAAAAAAACAATAGTTTAAGTCTCTACTGTTTTTTTGGTGCCCAAGCTAGACACGTTTGCGAAATCTAGTTGGCAAAAAATATCTATTTTCAACTCTTAATTATAGTCATATCAATAGTTTGTAAGAATTATATCTACAAACTCGTTTTTTGACTATATTTAATGTAACATAAAATAATAAAAATTACAATAGCTAAATCAAAAATAATATTTCTCAAAAATTTGTTTTGTTCGCTTGTATTTTATCTAATAATATTGTATAGTTGTAGACATAGAAAATGAGAATAAGCGGAGTGTGTTGCCACCTTTGACAGCTTAGTGTTTACAAAAACCTCCACAACTTAGTTTGTGAGATTGAATATAGGAGGTGGTTAATATGGTAGAATCAGCATTAATAATTATTACATATCTACTTTTCTACGGATTAGTAGCAATGACTATCATAAATGTTGCCTTGTTAATCATCATCTGTTGGTTACTTCATAGGTAATAAAAAATAAACCATTCTGCTTTGGCGAGTGAAATGGTTTATTAAACATATTCTCGGCAACACACTTTGTGTTACTCATTTTCTATCTTTATTATACAGACATTTTTTTATTTTGTCAAATGCTAATTTTTTCTTTTATCATTTTTATTGGTCTTGAATATCAAGTTCTTCTTCTATTCTTTTTTTCTTTTTATTTAATACTTTAAGTATAAAATCATCGTAATCTTCTTTTGGATATAATTCCTTTTTTTCCGTTTTTTTATTACCACTAATACCAGTTAATGCTTTTGCCAAATTAGAAATCCATCCAGTATCAGTAGTATATGTAAGTTCAGAGTATAATATTTTTAAATGCTTTAAATGTTTTTCTAGTGAAATATCTTTATTTTTTGGTATTTTACAAGCATTTAATTTTCTATCTATTATTTTTTCTATTTGGTAGTTATTAGCTCTTCTACTTTCAGTCCCCGTTCTTATATATATTTCTCCATCTTTTATATCATTTCCATCTTTACAACATACATATGGTAAATTTTTGGGATTATCTTTTATTATTAATATTTGAAATTTTCTATTTTCCATTGCTTTATACTCAGAAGATTCATATTTAAAATCTTTAATTAAATACTCTAATGAATCAGGAATTATTCCTTTTATTCCTTCTTTTAATTTAGCTGGATCTTTTAAACTTTTTAAGCCACATATACCGAATGAACCATCTCCATTTTGTTCAACACCTAATATAATGCAGCCTCCACCAGAATTTGCCATTGCTAGTATATGCTTTGACATTTTTTCATTTGACTCCCATTCTTTTTTAAAGTCTAAATAATCTTCTTCCCCCATATGGTTTTGTAATAGTTCTCTAAAATTTTCTAATGTAGGTTCTTTTAGTACTTTATATAAATCATCTTTATTTAAATCTTTCATAATATTTCTCCATTTGTTGTATTTTTGCTAATTTAATATTTTTATTTAGTATTATTGTTTTTTATCTGTATCTTGCTCAGCATTTTTTTGCAATAAATTGTTAAAACATTTTGTTTTTTATATACATCTTTTCTTCCTATCATCATCTAGCTTAAAATTATATTATATTTATCTTCATAATCATGATAAGTGTTATCTATTTCATCATATATCAATTGCAAATTATCTAATAATTTATTATTAATATATGCTTCTTTTAATTGTGGTTTTTGCATTATCATCCATTTTAATTGCTTGTATGAGTATTTTGCAAAAGTTAACCATTCGGGATAATTAATTGCCAAAGGATTTTTTTTGAAATATATTTTTCCTGCATTTACAGAACAAGCAATAGAATGACTTATAAATAGCATTGTACATAATTTTGGATTTTTTGTTCTATCTAATGAAAATGGAATTGAATCTTTAATTGTATTACCCTCATATATTTTCTTTAATGAATAGCTTATTCTTACTATTGCTTCAATTAACATTGTTGGAATTGAAGATGAACAAAAATGGATAAAATCATATCCCTCATAATACATTCCTTGAACAATTTCAGCTATTGTCTGTTCTTCTTTATCTATATCCCCGAATTGAAATAAATTAAAAACACTCATGAATGGAGCAGGCAAACCCATAGATGTTGTAACATCTGATTTAAAATGTATTATCTGTTTAGTTACTGCTTCAAATATATCTTTTTCTTTTCTATCATTATAACTATCAATAACTTGTGATACAATCTTTCCTTTTTTATCTATAGATGTCATTGTACCATTTAAAATATCAAATACACCAAATAATAATCCTAAAAATGGATCATGTCCTAAAGTTAAGAGTCTATGATAATACGCAGATAGGCCTTCTACTTTTATATGTGTATTTCTATTATCTTGAGCATCATAAGGAACCTTACTTATTTTTGAGTTAGCTAATTCTTCCATATCTGCTTCTGGAAACTCTTTTTCAAACCAATTACGAACATAATTAGATAGTTTACCTGCTTTTAATCCATTTGTAGTTCTATGTGGTATTCCTATTAATAGTATATCTATAACTGCTGATAGCAATCCTGCAAATACACTAATAGCTATTTCAGTATTATCTAATTTATACAATGCTTTATATTCATTATTTAAATTAACAATAGCGACTTCATTTGAAGTCAATTCTTCAGTGGTAAACAAATCATATATAGATACATTTTCTTTTATTTCTTCTGAAGCTTCCTTACACATATCTTCCCAAGTTGGAACAATAATTGTTTTTTTCTTATTTATTATACTTAAATTATTGTAATTTGCATAATACCCAATATCTTTTAACATATTTTCTGTGTTAGATATAGTCTCTTCTAATTTTGCTTTATTTATACTTTTTATATTATCTAGCTCTTTTTCTTGATATTTCAACACTTTATTAATATTTGTTTCATTATTTATATTAGACTGCTTTTTCTTCACTAATATTCAAATCCTTTCTTAAATCCGTTATTGCTTTGGTTAACATAATATTTAAACTTTGAAGATAATCTAGTCTTTTTTGATTTGCATTTGTTTCTTCATTTAAAGATTGAATTATTGCTTGGTGTTTTCTTAATGCTTCTTGGTATAATCTTTCTTTTTCTTGCTTAAGTTGTTTATTTTTTAAATGAGTAGTAATTCCAACTCCAGTAGCTGCTAGCCCTGCAATTGGTGCAGCAAGTACAAATATTCCTGCAACCATTCCACCTCCAATAATCCCTCCTGCTACAGCTAATCCAGAAGTTATGCCAGCAGCTGAAAGTCCAACTGTTCCAAGTCCATATAGAGCTGTAAATGAAACTATTCCTCCTATTCCTGCTCCTAATGCTCCAGTTAAAACCTCGGGAATTGCACTTTCACTTATTGTTCTAGTTTTATCATTTAAAGCATTTGCAGCTTCATTAACTACATTTACAATTGGTTGTAATGATTCTATATTTTTATAAATCATATCTTTTTTATTCACTATTATTTCCTACTTTCTTATTACAAAATTTCTATTTATTTGTTTGCAATACTATATGCTTGTACAGATAAATAATATCATAAATTAGTGTTTTTTTCAACAAATTTGCAAAACAAGATAGAATAATCTACCTTGCTTTGTTTCTGTCTTTTTTATTCTTTTCCTGTTCTTTCTCAAATTGTTCTTTTTCTTGTTCTATTTGCTCGTGTAATTGAACTTGCCTAATTTTGTCTACTCTTTGCACTATATTATTACAAAGTCTTATCTCTTCTGCTAGTGGAGTAATTTGCTTTGAAATTTCTATAATTTCATTTTCTATTGCTTGCTTTTCTTCATTTGTTTTGGCTCTTTTATGCTTCTTCCAAAGATTTTCTCTTTTACTTTTTAATGGATTTGCTCTTTCATAAGCAGATTTCTCAAAATCAAGTAATTCTTGCTCTGTATTTATATTATATCTTGCTAAAAATTTTGCTTGATTAAAATACTCGTCCATTTTCTTAATCTCTGCTATTAGTTCTGGTGTTATTTTCGTTATATTAGATTTTAAGGAACTTTCTGTATTGATTCCGAATAATTTCTCATATTGATATATAAGATAGCCAATAGAGCCTTTATTTTGATAATGTCTTTCTTTCTGTTTATTGTAATTTTCATAAGCTCTAGTAATCAGTATCATAGGATTAGAAGAATAGGTGTATAATGGTTGTGTTTCTAATATTCTCTTGTATATATTTTCTTTTGAGTATTTGTTACCAAATTGCCTTTCAATTCTTGTGTTTCTTTTGTATGGATCACGCCTTATAGATAAAGTATTATTTTTATCTGTAACTACATAGCCTAAATCTTGTAGTATATTTATAAACTCATTATAATTTTGGGTATTTACTATTGCATAATCAATAGAATCTTTCATTAGTTCTTTGTATAAACTACTTGTAGCATATTTATTGTATTTTTCTTCTTGTGATAATACATTTAAGCCATATTCTTCGCAAAGTCTGTCTGATGTTTTCCTCATAATAGCATAATCCTTTTTCGTATTTGAAAACCTCTTACCATCTAAAAAGGAAACAGAGTTTAGTACAAAATGGTTATGCAAATTATCTGTGTTCAAATGTGTGGTAACTACTACTTGAAATTTATCTCCCCATAATTCTTTAGCTAGTTTCATACCAATTTCATGTACTTGTTCTGGGGTTATTTCTCCTTTTACAAAAGATTGTACTGCGTGGAAACATTGTATTCCATCTGTTTTGAAAAATTGCTTTTTTACATTTATCATTTCTTGATATGATGTATCAGGCATACAATTTATACCTGATACATATAATTTTTCTTCTGTTTTTTCTCCGATTTACTGCATAGTTTATTGTAATATCTAATCTGTCTTTCACTTTCCATATTTTTGTTACTGCCATAATACATTACCACCCACTAACATTTTTACTTTTTTGTGGTATGAGATAAACTTCTTCTAATGCTATTAAAAAGTTTTGTATTTGATTATATAATTCTGCATATTTATTTTCATTTACATAGCCTTTATACTGATTATAGATTCTTGACATTTGATTTAAGTTCGTTGCCATACCACGAAGTTGTGCAAGTATCTCATAAAATTTTTCATCTGGTTTTTCTTTTAGCTGATAATCTAAAATTATTTTCCTAAAGAACTCTGATTTATTTAATCCAGACTTTCTTACTTTCTCATTTAATATTCTATTTTCTTCTTCATTCAAAAAGATATTTATTTTTATATTTCTGTTTCTTATAATTTCTCATCTCACTTTCTTTTTTTGTATTAGGGCTTGGGATTTGTCCCATTCCTTACTGTATTTGTGGCGTGAGTACAAATACGTTGCTTGCTAAATCAATATTTTTAGGTTGTACTCACACTTCCTTTTTACTGATTATCCTTAATTTACTGAAAATTCGCTATAAATTAGGATAAAATTTTATACATAAATTAACTCATTATATATGATTTCTTCTGCTTGTGCTTTAATAGAATTCATTGCTGCTACCCAAGATAATTGATTTTTTACTTTTAATTCTTCTGTAATATTTTCTTTTTTTACTAACTCATTTATCATAAAATCTAATCTATTTTGAGCTGTTTCTTGTATTTCTTTTAAGTGATTATTAAATGTTCCTTTTGTAAACATTATCATATATTCTGCTTTCTTATTTGTTTTTAGATAGTTTAATCTTGCTCTGCCATATTTGTTTAGTGCTATTTTCTCTTTTTCTAATACTAGATTTGGCATAAAATAGTCGCCTTGTTTTGTGTATTCAATTCCATATTTATTTTCTTTTATTTCTTTATTTTCCATTTGTTTTTACCTCCAACATTTATTTTTTAACTAACTTTTTCTCTTTCCTTTACACGAATTTCGCCTATAATATGGTTATCTTTTTGAATAGGAAAGCTCTTATCATTAGCAATTAATTCTACTAATTTGAATAGTTTTTCTCCATTTTCATTTTTGTATGGCATTCTATAATATTTCTTTTGATAGCCTTTTTTTGGTGCATCTGGTCTATCTAACTCATAGTATGAAACTTCATAATAATTGCTTAATCTGTCCATATATTCTTGTAGTTCTTTTTTATCCATTTGAACTGTTGTAGTAATTGTATTTTCTTCTTTTCCTATTGTGCAAGGAGATGTAAAATCAAACATTCCATAGTCTAAAATTTTACATATTTGCTCTATAAAGCTACTTCTAAATTTTATATTTACTAATTCATAAATGCCTTTTTCGTTTTTATCAATCGTAATATTTTCTATAAATTTTGATATAAATTCTTGTTTTTCTTCTTTTGTTTTATTACTCCATTGAAGTTCTAACATATCATAAAATTGGTTAGAACGAATTAATTTTTCTTTTTCTACATCTCTATCAGCCATTATTTGTTGTGGGGAAAAGGTCTGTTTATTCAAGTCTATTGCTTGTACCCTTTTTTCTTCTAATAGGTTTAGCTTTTCTTCAATTACTTTGTAATCTTCGGAGAAATCGTTTACTTCTACAATTCCTTTTATATATGCTTCTTTAATTCTATCCTTTTGTTTTTTCAAATTTGCAATTTCTTTATCTAGTTTTTCTGTATCTCGTTCTTTTTTATCTGCTAAAACAGGGAAGAAGTATTGCTTTACTGTCATATCGTATTCTACTAAATTCATAATTAAATCCATTGTTACATTTTCAATTAAATCTTCTCTTAAATATAGCTTACAGTCTGTGCAATGATAATACATATACTTTTTCTTTTTTCCACCTGCTCCTTTACAAGTCATTAGCTTGCCACACTTTGGACAAATTATTTTTTGCATAAAGATATAAACTCTATCTCTGCAAAATGTCCTTTGGTTCTTTTCTTTTTGGGCTTGTACTTCGGAAAACTGTTCTCTTGAAATTATTGGCTCTACAACATCTCTATAAATAACTGGCTCTTTTCCTTGTTCTTTACCAACTCTTTTAAATCTTTCATAATCTCCCATATAGATTTTATTATTTATCATTTTTTCTATGGTAGAATCTTTCCATTTTGCCTTTGTAAGTGTTGGTACTTGTTCTTCATTTAGAATATTTGCTATTGTTTGATAGCTTTTTCCCTCTAAATACATATTAAATATTCTAATTACCAAATCTTTTGTAGTTTCATCAATTATCATTTTCTTGCCATCCCTTTTGTAACCAAGGGGACATCTGTTAGGTATATGACCAGATTTTATAGCACCTGTTAAGCCAAACTTTGTTCTTTCTGATACTATTTCGATTTCTAATTGTGATAATACTGTTAGCATACGCACGAAAAACCTACCATTAGCGGTCGAGGTATTTACATCATCCCTATCACACACCAAATAGCAATTATGCTTTTCAAGATCTGATATTAACACCTCTAAATCTCTTACAGACCTTGTTACTCTATCTAGCTTATATGCTACAATATAATTGATTTTACCTGCTCTCATATCTGTTAGCATTTGCTGAAAAGCTGGTCTATGTTCCATATCTTTTGCCGATATTCCTGCATCTTTGTAAACTTTGAATATCTCATATTCTTTATATTTACAAAGCTGTTTTAGTTTTTCTTCCTGTTCTCCTAAACTAAATCCGTTCTCTTGCTTGATCTTCTGTACTTACACGAATATAAATTCCTGCCTTTTTTGTTTCTCCATTCATTCTATAAATATTCCTCCTTCCAAATTATGAATAGAAAGGCAACTAAAAAAGTGCCACATAGCATAGGTTTGGCTATTAGCACTTTAGAGTTTTATATTTATTATTAACTATCTCTATAATTCTCTTAAAAAACACAAATAAACCAATATAGTATAATTTTTTAAAACTCTAAAATGTTTTGCCGTTTTCTCCTATGATATGTATTCTTGTAACTTGGACATTGGATATTTTGTCCTTAAATCTGTTACGTAAAAGTAATCATGTTCATTAAAGAATAACAATAATTTGTTATTTATGATTACTCTATGGGGCTCTACATACGCTAAATTCGTATGTTCAATTATTCTTAAACACCCGCATAGTGATTTCGGGTTGCTGTTTAATGGAGTTTATACGACACGCCCACTTAATTTTAGAGTGTAGTTCATCACTCATATTGATTTGTTTTTTAATAACATGTAACATAATATCACAAAAACCTCCTTTTTTCAATAGTTTTAGTCAAAAAAAGTCCAACTCATAAGAGTTGGACTAAGATTTTTGTGTTCATCAAATTTTTTATAGTCTTAAAATCAAGTTATATCAAGACTTTCAAAAAGTTCGACGGAAATTGTCTGTGGTGCCTAAGGCGGGACTCGAACCCGCATGGTTTCCCGCACGATTTTGAGTCGTGTGCGTCTGCCAGTTCCGCCACTCAGGCATATATTTATTTCGTTTTTTATCTTAACATATATATTTAGGATTGTCTAGTTTTTTAATATAATTTAGTTAAAATTTTATTATATTTTTAAATTTTAAATAAATTATATTTTAATAATTTATTTGATCTATTTTTTTCTAGAGTAAAATTACTAATATGAATAAAAGAGCCACTTTTAAATATATTTAAGTGACTCCTATTATTTTGTAAATCTATTAGTATGCTTATTTTAAGTTGCAAATAGATTATCTTCAGGCACCATTTTACAAAGTAAAATTGTATTCAAAATTTGCCAAAGACTTAATTATAATACCCTAATTTAAAACATTAGGGTATTACTATTTAAATATTTACTTTTTTTATTTTACATACTTTTAAATCTCTGTTTAACAAACTTGCAACATTTGCCTATCTAAATTTGTGTTTGACCATTCATATACTCTCTCTAATATAAAAAGATATACAATTAACTTTCCTTTTTCTTTATAATATCTACCACAATTCATAGAACTTCGTGCGATAACAGTATCTTTATATACAACTATTCCTGTTTGTCTCCCAAAATATCCAGATTTAATCTCTGTTTGGTATTTATTGTCATTAAAAATCACTTGATAATCAGACAATGTAATACCATAAGCACTTAATATAGCTTTAGCTTGTTTAGATTTTTCCGGAAAATTTAAATCATAATAGCTTCTTCCCTTACTCTCAATTATTTCAACTTCCCGTAATTTAATACAATAATCAAGTTTTGCCATATCTTGCCTCCTATATTTTATAATAGTAAATAATATAATATCATATTTTGCATTTTTTTTCAAGTATATATAATTGCTAAACTTTATAAATTTTTAATTAAAATTTTGTTTTATATTTAAATATTAAATGGATAATGTATGATAGTCTTAATTACTGTATAGATTTACATTATTTCATTTTTAAAACTGGTTCCATTTTCTAATTTTGGAATTTCAAAGATATCTAATAGTGTTGCTGATATATCTGCATATGATTCTCTTATTCCTAAATCTACGTTTTGTTTTAACTTTTTCCCATATGCTACAATTGGAATATATTCTCTAGAGTGATCTGTACTTGGTGTACTTGGATCATTTCCATGGTCTGCTGTTAATATTAATATATCTTCTTCTTTTAAGGATTCCATAATTTCTGGTAACTTTTTATCAAATTCTTCTAAAGCTTTTGCAAATCCTTCTATATTATTTCTATGACCATATAACATGTCAAAATCTACTAAATTAACAAATATTAAATCTTCTTTTGCATTTTTTATTGCATATATTGTTTTTTCAATTCCATCTGCATTTCCGTTTGTGTGTATTGCTCTATTAATTCCTCTTCCAGAATATAAATCTTCAATTTTTCCAATTGCTAGAACAGTTTTGCCATTTTCTTGGAAAGAGTCTAACATTGTTTTTCCAAAATCCTCGGCTTCAAAATCTCTTCTATTATAAGTTCTTGTAAAATCTTCATTACAAGTTCCAACAAAAGGTCTTGCTATAATAGTTCCAATTCCATATCCTTTTTCATCTATTACTTCTCTGGAGATCTTACATAACCTATATAATTCTGATACTGGCATCATATCTTCGTGAACTGCTATTTGAAATACACTATCTGCTGATGTATATACAATTGGTTTTTCTAGTTTTATACTTTCTTCTCCATATTGTTTCAAAAAGTCTGTTCCAGATCCTTTTTTATTGCATATAAATCCTTTTATTCCAGCTCTTTTTGAAATTTCATCTAATAATTCTTGTGGAAATCCATCATAATATGTTTTAAAAGGTTCATTTTTTATAAATCCTGTAATTTCCCAATGACCTACTGGGCTATTTTTTCCTTTAGTTTTCTCTAATGCTTTACCATATATTCCTATTGGATTTTCTTCTTTGTTATTAATACCTATATCTTGTATATTAAATAATCCTAACTTTTTCATATTTGGAATATTTAAAGATGTATTATTATTATATATTCCAGCAAAAGTATTGCTTCCAACATCTCCATATTCTATAGCATCTGGTGCTTCTCCAACACCAAACCCATCTAATACTATTATTATTGCTCTTTTTTTCATTCAACTTTCTCCTTACTTTTATTTATTGAGTTAAGATAGTTAAATTCTTAATTAAATAAATTAAGTATAAAATAGTATAAAATTAAAATATACTTTTATACTATTTTATCTCAATATTATTAATTATTTTAAAATTTATTTTTTAAAATCAACATCATACTCATATACAAATACATCTTTAGATTTTGGCAAAATCAAATTTTTGCTTTCTGTAAAATAATTATTGGTTCTAAATTTATTTTTTCCTACTAAAGTAAACTCTAATTTTTTACAATCGATTAATACATTTGATGATAAATCCATTCCTATTGGAAGTGTTTGATTTATATTATCGTAAAAAATAATATTAGAATAGTATAATAATGGCAATCCTTCTTTAAAATTTAATTTTATTAAATTTAAAGCGCCTTCTCCATCATCATTATAATTTTCTAAAGCTTTTTCAACACTTAAATCGTATATATCAAAATAATTTCTATTAATTTGTTCTGTTATCTGAGAAACTTTATATAAAGAAAAATCATATTCAGATTTACCTTTTGGTATTGCTCTTTCAATAAATGATATAACACTTTGCAATTTTTCTGTAAAGTCAAATATATCTATTTTCTTATTTATATTTAGTATTTTAAATTTGCTTTTTTCATTTTCTCTATGACTTCTACTTCCAATATATTTTAATTTTGTTGTATCATCTGCAATGTTTCCGAATATATCAAAAGTTTCACTTTCAATGTAAAGCCTATTATCATAAAATTGTTCTTTTAATTCTTCTAGTGTTTCTTCTATAGCATATTCATCTAATCTGCCTTCTCTTAACATATTTAATACAGATAAAACTTCTGTATTAGCTAAAAATACACTATCCATTTCTTCTTTTGATAATTTTTTTCTTTGTATAGTATCTACTTTAGCTCCTAAATCTTCTAGTTCTGTTTCTATATCAAAGAATTTTTTTAGTACAGTTTTATTTTCATTTTGTTCTTCTTCATTTCCCATTTCTAAACTTAATTTTTCATCTTTATTTGAATATTTCCAAAAATCGAAAATACTCTTTTTATGTTTATCTATTTCTTCAATATATAGTGTTGCATTTTTAACTTTTGATATTAAATTTTCTAATTTTAATTTTTGGGCTTTTAGATCTTGTTTTAGATTTTTATAAGTTTTCTGTCCTTTTTCTAATAAAGAACATATAGTAACTAAGTCTTCAATTGTATAAAATTTCTTATTTTTGAATTCTTCACTCATTGGATCAATATTAACAACTTCACTTTCTTGAATCTCTTTATTGTTTCTAGTTAAGCTATTTTCTAAATCTTGATCATATTTTATTTTTTTATTTATTTTTGAAGATTTAAAAAAGTATTTTACTTTTCCTATAAATGTCTTTTTATATTCAAGAAATGTAGAAATTTCTTTTTGTTTTACTAAATATTCATCTTCTTTTATTTGAACTACGTCTTTTATACTTAATAGTTCTTTTTCTAATTCTTCTATTTCGATATTTTGATTTTTTATTTCTTCTTCTGCAATTTGTACTTCACTTCTAATAAAATCTGTTAACATATCATAAGTTAACCTTGTTTGTCCCATATATAATTCAAGCCCATTATTACTATCTATTTTTGTAGTAAAATTAAAATGATTTTTTATTTCTGTTTGCATTATAAATAAAGCTTTTAATAATTTATAAAATTTTAATGCTTCCTCTCTATTATTTAATTTTACTTTATAAGTACTTTTAACTTTATCATATACATATGTATCTCCTGTTATTTGCAATGATAGATTATTATTTTTGTCATATACTTCAAAAGATAACGCCCAATCCTTTGTAAATAGCCATAAATAATTTTCTAAATCTGCAATCTCCATTCTATTTAAATACTCTTCTGAATAATTCATTGCATTTATTGGAACATAAATTTTAGGAGCATTTTTAGCTCTTTTTTTACAATATTCTAATTGTAATTTTAATAAATAGAAAAATTCTGCAAATGTATCTTCTTTTGTACAAACTAACATAAAGTATAATCCAGTTGCTTCAGAATAATATATTTGCCATAAATGATCTTTATTATATTTAATTCTAAATGGTTCCTTTTTTTCCAATTCTTTTTGAATATTAGCTATATTTTCAATTTCAGGAATTGAAATTTTATCTAACATTTTTAAAAAAGTAGTATATCTTCCTATATCTTCTTCTTTTTCAGCAGGAAGAATATATTTAAATAAAGGTACTGCTTTTGAATATTTTTCTTTTAAAGGATCTGTTCTTAGACAAGGTGTAAATAATATTTCTATTTTATCTATTGGAACATATCTAAAAACTCTATGGTCTTTATCGTTATTTAATCTAGAAACATTAAAATTTAATGGTTTATATTCTGTTAATTGTTCTGGTATTTTTTCTAAATCTAATTTTAAATATTTCAATTTTTTTTGTAAATCGCCTTTTGTAACTTTGTCCACAATAAATTCTCCTTTACTTTTTCATTTTCAATCTCTTTTATTGATAATTATATTTTAATCATAAAATTTATAAACAGCAATAAAAATTTTAACTTCTACTCTTTTAATACATGCAAAGTATATCATATAAATTTTAATTTGAATAGTTAATTTAAAAGAATTTTGAACTGTAATCTATTCTAATATTTCTGCCATTTTTCCAGTAAAAAAGATGTCTAATTTACTCATTGCTCTAGTAATTGCCACATATAATAATTTTATATCTAAAACATTATTCTTATATTTTTCATTATTTACATTAAATAATATTACACTATCAAATTCTAGTCCTTTTGCCAAATATGACGGAACAATTGAAATTCCAGCATGATATTCTGAATCTTTACTCTGAATTAATTTTACATTTTTATTGTATTTTACTATTTGCTTTTTTATGCTTTTGCATTCATCAATATCCTTTCCTATAATCGCAATAGATTTAAAACCTAAATCTGTATATTCATCAATTCTTTTTATACATTCCTTTATAATTTCACTTTCTGTACTAAGTTTTTTTATATTCATTGAATTCTTTCCTTCAATAACAGGTTCACCTTTTATTATAAATTGTTTCTCAAAATCTGGTAATTTATCAATAACATTATTTGCTTTATACATTATTTCTTTGGTAGTTCTATAAGTTTTGCTAAGTGTTGTATATATTACATCTTCTTCTTGGAATTCTATATCTATAAAATTCTTCCAATTTTCAATTCCTCTATATGAATGAATTCCTTGAGCTATATCACCAAGTACTGTCATAGAATTGCTTTTTAATATTGTTTTTAAAACACTAAATTGGAATTCTCCATAATCTTGCGCTTCATCAATAATTACATGTCTTAAATTCTTTTTAATTTTTGAACCAAATATTTTATAATGAATATAAATTATTGGTGCCAAATCTTCAAACGTTACTTCATTTTTATTTAAGTTTCTAATAGTATTTTGAACTAAATATTGAGCTAAAATTTTATTTTCAATTTTATTATAAATGTATTTTTCTATAAATTCTTTATAATATGCTACACAGTCTTTTTTTGGAATTTCATTAAAATATATATCTACAATTTTTATGTTATCATTATATATTTTTTTTAATAATTCTTCTGTTTCTTCAAATATTTCAATTCTTTTTTTTCTTTTTTCATCATCTGTTAAATTATTATCTTTTAACATTTTATTAATTTTCAAACTTCTTTTTGCTGTAATAGTTTTAACAATTATATCTTTATTGTTTTTAATTTTTGAAAATATATGTTTTTTTACTTCCTCTATTCTTCTTTCAAAATTAAGATTTTTATATGTGTCTACAAATAATTTTTTTATATTTTCATATCTCATTATCCTAACATTTTCAATAATAAAATCTTTTTGAGGAAGATAATTACCTTCTAGTTCTTTTAAATATTCATCAACAATTTTTTTGAAATTAATAGAAGATTTAAATTTTGATTCGCTAATAATAGTGTCTATATCTCCATTATTAATCTCATCAAATTCTTTATTTACTATAGTTACTAATTTTTCATTACTATCAGAAATTTTAAGTTTTTTCCCTATTATTTCATATGCAAAATCTTCAAAAGTGTATTGTTTTACATTTTCAACACCTAAGTCTGGTAATACATTTGAAATATAATTTAAAAAGAATTTATTTGGTGCTATTATCATAAAATTTTCTGGATCAAATTCTTTATCACAATTATAAATTAAATATGCTATTCTGTGTAATGCTATTGTAGTCTTTCCGCTTCCTGCAACCCCTTGTACAATTAATGCTGTATTCATATCTGCTCTAATTATATCATTTTGTTCTCCTTGTATAGTTGCAACTATATTTTTTAATCTATCATCAGCCTTTTCATTAAGTGCAATTTGTAATAGTTCATCATTTGTTTTTAAATCAATATCTGAATATTTTTCAAGAATTTGATTTTCAATAAAATATTGTCTTTTTAGAAAGATTGTACCTTCAATAATTCCTTCTGGTGATTTATAACTGGAATTACCAATTCTTCCATCATAATAAAGATTTGAAATTGGAGCTCTCCAATCAATAATAATTGGTTTCTGGGTTTCACTATCTAGAATAGATAATTTACCTATATACAATTCTTCTTTTGGATCATTTTTTGATTTAAAATCAATCCTTGCAAAATATGGTTTTTTCTTAATTTTTTTTAAATCAGACAATTTCTTATTATTTAAGTATGCTAAATGAGATGATACATACGAATTGTTATCATAGTCATTTTTTGCAACATGTTCTTCCAGTTCTTTTTCTTCATCTAGTAATTGTTGCACTACCTGATTTAGTTTTTCTTTTTCTCTTAAAAATTCTTTTTCGTCCATTTTACCTCCTTTGGTTTTCCTATAGATATAATTTCAAAAGGCTTTTATTTTTTGAAATTATACTAACAGTAAAATTCGTATTTCTACTAATAGATATTTAGTTTCAAGACAATTAAATTCTTTAAACCAGAACTTTCAGTTAGAAAAGTATATTGCAATATTTTTATTTAAGTAATTTATAAAAATGTGCAATATTTCTTTAAATTTTTCTATTATATGAATTGCAAAAAAATTTCCTATAATAGAAAACAGAAAAGACATCTACTTTGAAATCCCTTAATGTTAAGGTTTTATTCGTTTATAGATGTCTTAATTCTTTTTTAAAACTTGTTAAGTATTATATCATATATTTTTTTTAATACAAGATTTATTTAAAACTTTTAATTTCTTCTTCTATTTTGGCTATAAAATCTTCTAATTTCATGGCACCAATATCTCCTTCTTTTCTAGCACGTACTCCTACTGCATTTGCTTCTACTTCTTTATCTCCTAAAATTAGCATATATGGAGTTTTTTGAAGTTGTGCTTCACGAATTTTATATCCAATTTTTTCTTGTCTATCATCTAACTCTACTCTTAGTCCTACTTTATTTAACTCTTTTACTACTATATTGGCATATTCTTTTTGATTATCAGATATAGGTAAAACTTTTACTTGTACTGGTGATAACCAAACTGGAAATGCCCCTGCAAAATGTTCTGTAATTATTCCTATAAATCTTTCAAATGATCCGAATAATGCTCTATGAATTAATATTGGTGTTTTCTTTTCTCCGTTCGAATCTATATAAGATAAATTAAATCTAAGTGGTAATTGGAAATCAACTTGTATTGTTCCCATTTGCCATTCTCTACCTAAGCAATCTTTCATTTTAATATCTATTTTTGGACCATAAAATGCTCCATCACCTTCATTAATCCTATATTGATTTTCTCCACATAATTCATCTAATACTGATTTTAAATTATCTTCTGCTTTATTCCATAATTCAATATCACCCATATAATCATCTGGTCTTGTAGATAATGTTAGTTCAAAGTCTAAACCAAATATTCCATATAAATATTTGGCAATTTCTATTATATCTTTAATTTCAGAACCAATTTGATTTTCTGTAATAAAGTTATGAGCATCATCTTGACGGAACATTCTTACTCTAAATAATCCATTTAATTGACCTGATTTTTCATTTCTATGAATAACATCTATATCATTAAATCTTAATGGCAAGTCTTTATAACTTCTTAATGTTGAAGCAAATATTTTTATTGCATTTGGACAATTCATTGGTTTTAATGCTTGTTCTTTTCCATCTGAATCTGTTAAAACAAACATATCTTCTTTATAATGATCCCAATGTCCTGATGTTTTCCATAATTCACTACTATTTAATTGTGGTCCAGAAAATTCTAAATATCCTCTTTTTTCGTGTTCTTTTCTCCAAAAGTCTATTAAAATATTCATCATTTTGAAACCTTTTGGCATCCAATATGCCATTCCTGGAGCTGTTTCATCAAAGAAAAATAAATCTAATTCTTTTCCTAATTTTCTATGATCTCTTTTTTTAGCTTCTTCTATCATATTTAAATATTCATCTAATTGACTAGCTTTTGGGAATGATATTCCATAAATTCTTTGAAGCATTTTGTTATGTTCATCACCTCTCCAATAAGCTCCAGAAGATGTTAATAATTTTATTGCTTTAACAGCTCCTGTTGTTGGTAAGTGTGGTCCTCTACAAAGATCTGTAAATTCTCCTTGTTTATAAAAAGAAATAACTTCACCTTCTGGTAAATCATTAATTAGTTCTACCTTATATGGTTCTTCTTTTTCGTTCATTAATTTTAAAGCTTCTTCTCTTGGAAGCTCAAATCTTTCAATCTCTAAGTCTTCTTTAATAATTTTTTTCATTTCATCTTCAATTGCTCTTAAATCTTCTTCTGAAAATGGTTTTTCTACATCAAAATCATAATAAAATCCATTTTCTATTGATGGACCTATTGCAACTTTTGCATTTGGAAATAGTCTTTTAACAGCTTGTGCCATAATATGAGAAGTTGTATGCCAATATAATTTTTCCTCAACTTCCGCTGTTTTTCCTCCATGTAACTTAATTTTAAACATAATAAATTCCTCCCTGCCATTATTAGCTTTAAAATTTATTTAAATACAAAAAAACCCCTAGGTAGCTTTTTTGTACCTATAGGGGTAAGTTTATTTTCTCACGGTTCCACCCTACTGTTTAACTCTTAACAGATTTTAACGTATCTTACACGCCACTTTTTCAAATGGGAACTCCAAGGTAGTTTTTCAAATATGTTTTCTTAAAAGTGCTTTCAGCGTATTCACACTTTCTCTCTGTAAGTAACCTTTATTTTACTTTTCCTTTTCATAGTTCATATATACTACTTTTTTATTTTACTATTTTTTTTACATTATGTCAAATATTTTTTATTTAAAGGAACATCAAAAGATACTATTGGCATTTTCGCAATATCTATTTTATAAAAATGTAAAAAAACTCCTTGAACATCAATTGTAGTAATTTTTGATTCATCAACACCTAAAAGTTTTATCATATCTTTTACTGATTTTTCATTTTTCCCTTCAATTTCAAGATATGTTGGAATATATGGCCAAGAATCTATATCAAGTTCAACATCGTTTAAGATATATCTTGTTCTTCTATTTTGTTGATATGTATGTGCCTTATACCCTAATTCTTCTAATATGCTGTTTGTTTCTTCAAAATCTGAAACTTCAATTTCAATTTCTTTGGTTCCATCTATTTCTAAACTTGTTAATTTTTTTATTGTTAAAGTTGTTTTAGTTCCATCTGTTCTTAATCTTATCCATTTATTATTAGTTGGAGGATTAAAATTAAAAACTCTTCTTTTATATTCAAAATCTCCAATTTTTATTGCTCCCAATTTTTCCAACTGTTCTACTAACTTTTCTTTATTTATATCTAAAACCCTTACTTCATATTCTGTATGCATTTCTATCTCCTTATAATATCTTTTAATAAATTGTATCTAATTTATTTAGTATCTTTTTTGTCCTTAATAGATTTTTCTTTTAACTCTTTTCTTTTATTTAATTTACCTTTTATGTCTAATGGATTTAGTGCAAATAATAAAAATAATGATGTGAAAGAAAGTGCAAAAATCTTAATTAATTCTTTTATTAATTTATCTTTTTTAGCAACTAAATTTATAAAATATGGTATACAAAAAATTGGCATTAATATAAAAATACTAAATATTATAAATTCTAAAATTTCTCCAATTTTAATAGTTGCTTTTTTTGTTGCTTCTCTTATTTCTGGATTCGGGTCTTTTAAAGATTTTTTCACATAAAATATATAATTGATTATTGCAATACTAATTATAGTAATTCCAAATAGTATAATTGAAATGGTTTCATTTCTATCTTCTTTATACTGATTGGCTATAATAATATAATAAATTCCTACAAATATTAAAATTGTTAAAATAATCGTTCTTGTATAAAATCTAGTAACTAAAGTTACTAGTTCATCTATACCAATTTTATTTCTTTTATGATGTTTATGAAAAATAATATAATATGTAATTCCAATAATTACTATATATATTCCCACTAATATAGAAAATGTACTTATACTAATATTCTTTATTTCTTCCATATATTACAATTCCTTTTCTAACAATATCCTACTAATCTATAAACATTAAGTAAAACTTTAATTTCACCATAATCTAATTTAATATTATTTATCATACCATTAAATTATAGCATAAACATCTGAGACTTACAATTACTAAAGAAACATTTTACTTTATCATTAGTACTCTTTAAAATAAACTTTTAAAGATAATACTATAATATTAAAACTCCTAGAAATATCTAGGAGTTTTAATGTTATAAATTAACATACTCAAAATTGAATATCAAATTTATAGGTGTCTTAGTTCATATATGTGTTTAATGGTTTTGCTCGATATGAAGGTGCTCCAAGGCTATCAGTAGTTATAAAGCCTGCCGGTGCATTTATTATGTCAGGTATTCTGTTTATAACAGTTGCACAAGTTCTTTGAACAGTTTGAGGTTCAGGAATAGTAATTGTTATCAATTCCTCTCCTTTTTCATCATATAGCGAAAAACTATATTCATCTTTTTCCCCTTGTGTATAAACCTTTCCAATACACTCAAACTCTATTTCTATACCTTCTTGTGTTTGTGTGTTAACAACAGAGCTCATTCCTATAACATTGGATTTTTTTATAGTAATACCTAATGTGGATGAAATCAAATCAGTATCAGCAATAATAGGTCTATTAAATTGATTTTGACTTGTTACATTAAGGCCTAACTTAGCAGCAATCCATCCATTTGTATTCCATCTATAAGATGGTTTGAATTCCCCTTTTTCTATAAGATACTTTTGCTTTTCTTCTGATGTATAAGAAGAAAGTTCTTCTTCAAATTGTTGCAAAGAAAGTCCAGCTCCATGTGCTTGAGCAAGTGCAATACCATAGTCCTCTACATTATATGAAGAACGCCCTTTAATCTTACCTATCTTAAAAAAAGAGCCAGCAATAGTGGTAATCAAATACCCCCATGCTACGTCTTGATAACCAGTTCCACATAAAGTACAATTATTTTTTCTTGCAATCTTATCTAAATCACTTGTTAATTTGGGGGAAGAGTTATAAGGGTAAAAAGCTTCTTCACATATAGATAATACATTAACACCATAGTAGGCACATGTATGAAATATATCATACACATCTTTTAGAAAACTCTTGGTTGCCACTAAGCAAATATCTGGTTTGTTTTGCTGAATACTGCATTCCAAATCATTAATGTCTGAAATGAGAATTCCAGTTTCTTCTGTTCCGCAGATGCTCCCCACATCTACTCCAACCTTTAAATTATGGTCAAATGCACCAATAATATCTACACCTGATTCCATAAGGTTGTTAATGATTATCCGTCCCATTTTGCCACAACCACAAATAATTACTTTTATTTTTCTCATATTTTTCCTTTCTGGCACATTACTAAATACCTATAAAAAATAATATTTTGGTTAATAATTTATCCATTCATTTTAATTATATTACAAATAATGTTTGAAGTCAAATGTTTATGACAACTAGCATGTGCTATACATCATATGAATTAATAATATACACTAAATAGCCTAGAATTAAATCCTAGGCTATTGTTTAAATGATTTAGAGTTTAAAATAAATTCTATATATTAATTAATCACGCATTTAATGTTTCATCTCCATTTATTCTTATAAGTAAGTTTCCTTTTTTATATAATTTAGATAACACTAATCTATAAACTATACTTCTAGAATAGAAATCAATAAAGTTTACTATTCCAAATACAAACAATGCAAAAGAAGTATTTATAAATAATAAACATATAAAAAATCTTATTATAACACCTATAGTAGAGCCTATTAGAAGTATAAATGATTTTCCTTGTGTAATACATAATGTTTTATAGGTTTCATATGGATATAGTCCAAATACACCAAGTGAATAAAATATAATATACGGAAAACATTTATATAATGGTAAACTACCATGTGATATTATTAAATAGATAAATGTAAATACAAAATTTAATGTAATAATTAAAGGGAAGCATTTTTTTCTCATGTTCATACAATTATCATATTGTTCTTTATAATTTTTGCCTTCTGGCACTTTAATCATTAAAGTTGCTTGATATGCATTTGTAATAATCTCTAAAGTTAAACATACAGAATAACAAATAGTATGTATTCCATAATTTTCAGTTCCCATATAACTTGCACCAACACCATATAATAGTAAAAAGATTCTAGATAATAGTCTCTCAGAAGAATATGCAAATCCATATTTAATTACATTTTTTAAAGATTCTTTATTTGGAAATTCAAACTTTAATTTCAAGTTATATAACATATATATAATTGAGATAAGCCACGATATTATAGTTGCAGTGAATAATAATGTTAAGTTTTTAGTAAGTAAATATGCTATTGTATCTAGTGCAACCAAAGAAATGTAAAAAACAGTTAAGCTCTTTCTATATAATTTTAATTGACCTTTAAGTCTTATTATTTCAAAAATTCCATTTGATAGTCTTCCTAATACAACATAAGCAACATAAAAATTTAATAATATACACAACATATCTTTCTGTATGTTGGTTAACTCAAATATATTTACTATCAATTTTTGGCAACTGAAAACTATGATTCCCATTAATATTCCAAATATAATATTAAACCATAAATATTGCCATTCATTTTTTCTTGTTGTTCTATAAGTATATATTCCTATTTCTCCAAAAGATTTAAAAATTGAATCTATTAATAAGAAACTTCCAGTTACTACTATAGCATCAATACTAATTAAGTTATTAAATGCTGAATCTATACTATCTGCTATACTCATAAATATAAAACTTACAAGAATTGACATAAATTCTTTCATCTTTTATCACCTTTTTTATAATTCAAGAAAATTATACTACAATCGACAAAAAAATACCATCCTTTTTCAGAATGATATTTGTATGTATATGTTTTTTCTATTCACAAAAATTTCTATCTATAAATGTATTTAAGTCAATTTCTCCATCTTTATCTAGTATATTTACCTCTTTATATTTGCATAAGTCAAAATCATAGATTTCTTTTACTTTATTGGTAACATGTCGGAAAAATTTAGCAACATCCTTATCAGTAGTATTAGATTCTGTTCTAAATTGCATATTTCCATTTGGACTAAATGTTGCACCATTTACATTAATGTTTATAGAAGGGTTTTCTAAAAGCAACCCCTTCATTGCTTTTCCAACATGATTTCTTATATGTCGATTGGCAAAAAAACTTCCTGCATTACCTTCTGTATAATTGATTTTCAATGCTTCTTTTCTGTGTTCTATTTGAACATTATAAAATCTGTTAACTTTTTCTTTTCCTATATAATCTGCTTTTAATACAATTTCTTTTACAAAATACTTTGTTTTTATTTTATTTGCTTGTTTTAAAAAACTATCCCTAATACCAAAAAAATTATCATCTGGAATTAGCTCTATAAAATTTCCAGTTTCAAAATCATAAACAACTATTTTTTTTACAAAATCTGAGAACTGTTTTGAGTAATCTTTACAAATTACATTTGGATAGCTTGAATTCCCAACAACTCCTCCTCCCACAACACCTGGTATACCTGTTAATGGTGAAAAATCATATCCCATCTCTTTTGTGTAGTTAACAAGTGCACTTACTGTAAGATTAGATGTTACAAGAAATTCTTCTGTTTCTGGTTTAAATTTTATTTTTGAATTTTTTATATTTACATCAATAAATAAACCATCATATCCATTAGATGTTATATATAAATTTGTATGTAAACCGTACATTCTAAAAGGCATATCGTTTTTATACATTTTATGCAATACTTTTAAATCTTCATCTAAACTTTCATCAAAAGCTAATTGGTAATATCCTTTTGCTTTTCCAGCTTTTTTCTTATAAAGATGTTTATTTCGTAAGTCATAATCATATTCAACTTTACGAGAAAAACTATCTAATAATTCTTTCATTTAATCCTCCTGAAATAGTAAATTTACAAGTATTTTAACATCAATATATATCAAAACACAGCTGATATGTGATTTTTTGTTGTATTTATACACTAATTATAACAAAATTTTTTCATATTTACTTAATGGAGCTTATAGGCGGAATCGAACCGCCGACCTACAGGTTACGAATCTGTTGCTCTACCAACTGAGCTATATAAGCATAAAAATATTATATCTATTAAAAAGAAAAAAATCAAGAAAAATATCTTGCCATTAAAAATTGTCCTAATACTTTATATTATAGGAATTTCACAACAATTTCCTATAATATAATAATAACCACTTCATAAATTTGAAATGGTTATTATTATAATTGCAAATACGCCTTATTAAATTTAGTCTATGAAATTTCTAAATTTGCTATCTGCTTTAATTTCTGCAACTGTTTCAAGAATGTCTTTCATTTCTTCACTTCTTTTATCACTCTTTGGTTTTTCAGTTTCCTTATACTCAAATCTTAATCCTTTAAATGCTTCTGCAAACAGTTCTAAAAAAAACTCATCAGATGGTACTGGTATTTTTATCGCCTCCTATTAAGATACCAATAAACTCCCTTTTAAAAATCCATTCACCTGTATTATTAGACTCAACAAATTTAAATTTAAGCTCGTCAAAATAGTTTTTAACTATTTCTATCTCAAATTCTTTTTCTACTCTTTCTACTGATTTAACTGTAATAGTTACCAAACTACTTAAAGCATATTTTGGATTTTGTATATCATATGTGAATTTTCCATCACGCATAATATTCTTAACTCGTTTGCATTCTTTTAGTAACTGATTTTTTCTTTCATTTCTAAGGTTTGCTAACCTTTTTCTAAACTCATGTAATTGTTTTGAAGCTGGTGTATTACTATCTTCTGAAATACTTAACTGAAGCATGGTATGATCCATAAAAGATGTTTTAAATCCAAGCTCTTTTGCACTTTGAATAAAAATATTATCTATAGGCTCTTTTACATTCATTATATGTTTACCATCATAATCTTGCCAGTTGTCTAGTTGTTTTCTTAAATACGTTTCAAAATCATTAGAAATTATTCGTTTAATTCTTTCAATTTCTAATTTTTCTTTTCGTTTTTCTTGTCTTATTCTGGCTTCTTCTCTCCGCTTAATTTCAGTTTCAATAATTTCGTAAAACTCTTTACTCATTTTTGTCCTCCTTATTTTTGTTATTAATCTTCTTGTAAAAATGAAGACTTCTAATTTATAGTGTATCAATTATACTTCAATTTACATAAATAGTCAATCGTGTTATACAGAACCGTGTGCAATATTTCCCAAAGGTTTTCTATAATAGGAATTGCGGAGCAGTTTCCTATTATAATAAAAATAAGTAGTTATAATTAACTACTTATTTTTATTATAATTTTTTTATTGAGCTGTATTTGATTCTTCAGGAGTTACATTATTTTCTGTATCTGGTGTTTCACTTTCTGGATTTTCATTTTCTTGTCCATCTGTGTTTACATTTTCTGCTGTATCTTCAGTATCATTAATACTGTTATAATATTCTTCATAATTTAATGTATAAATTTTCTTTTCTTCTCCACTTGCATCTGATTTTACAAGATTTATAAAACCTGAATTATCATCACTATCCATATACATTACCCAATCACCAACTAAATTAATATATCCTGAGTATGATGATAATGTTTTAATATTTTGAGCTTGTTCGTCTGAACCATCTGCTTTTATTCTATATAAGCAAACTGTATAATCTTCATTTTCGACGTCTGCATAATTTAAGAAATATAAGTAATTATCTTTTAAATTTAAGTTATATGCTGTAGTATCTAAAATTAATTCTTGTTCACCTGAGTCTATTTCTGTTTTATATATTTGTTTTTCAGCATTAGTATAGTATATATAATTTTCTGAAACATCAACACTATATAATCTTTCATTTTCAATTATAGCTCTAGAATTTGAGCCATCTATATTCATAATATGTGTTATATAATTATCTCCAGCTTCATTTTGAACATTATAAATAATATATTTATTTGTAATTCCAATATATCCTGTACCGTTTTCAGAAACTAATTCTCTATTTGTTCCATCTAAGTTCATTTTGTATATATTTTGATCAACACCAATATAGTAAATTGAATTATTTAAAGCATATATTTCGTAACATTCATTATTAAACTCATTATCATTAATAACTTCTAAGTCAGAACCATCTTTTTTCATTTTATAAATTTTATTATCTATTTCATCTGTCTCACTATAAGAACTAGAACCAATTCCTATAAAATAAATATAGTTTTTATATGAGTTTATAGAAACTATATCCATATCATCCATTAATAATTCTTGTTTTTCATCACCATTATTTTTAACTTTCGAAATTCCTACTTTTGTACTATCTTCATTTGGAGATAAATAATAAATCCATTTTCCGTCAGAAGCTCCGTATCCATAATTTCTAATATTTCCTATAGAATTTCCTATATTAGAAGAATTTCCTAATACTTTTATAACACATAAAACTATAACTGCTAATATAACTACAGCTATGGCTATTACAAGCTTTAATTTACTATTTTTTTCAGTTTTATCTGATGAAACCTCAAATTTTTTCTCACAATCTTCACAGACTGTTTTTTCACCTTCTGGTATCTCTTTTCCACATTTAGTACAATTCATTAAATCTTCCTCCTTTTTATTTGTGTGAAAATTAACAAAGTTATAAAACTCAATCCATTCACAAACATTTTATATAAAATTATTATATAAACAATATAGTAGGACAATTTAATAACTCTTAACTTTAAAATTATAAATTGTCCTTTCTTTTTATTTTAAACTTTTAATATTAATTATTCAAAGTGAAATAATTATAACCTTGTATATAATTTAATAAATAAACAACGTCTGATATATTAAAATCACTATTATTTTTTACACATGCTGCTACTTTATAATCTTCTTCAACTTTAGTAGTACCTTTTAATATGTTAAGCATTCGAACTGCATCTGTTATAGACACATTTCCATCTCCATTAACATCACCTCTTTTTATAATTGAATGTGTTTTACCATTAATTGTAACTTTATATCCTGTTCCTACACTTCCTGAAGTGATTTCTTTACCAGAAGCATCTGTAACTATTACCTCATTATATTTTGTTTTCAAGTCTTCATAAGTTATATCTGGTAAAGTTTTTAAATACTTTTCTTCAAGAACTATATCTGTTTCTAAATTTTTGTCTGGCTTTGGTGGTTTTGGTTTTGATGGTGTTTCTGGAACTGAAGGTATCTCTGGTTCTACTGGTGGATCATAAGGTGTATTAGATGAAGTTCCACTTGAGCTTCCTGTTGTTCCTGTTGAAGCTATACAAACATCACCGCCTACTATTCTAGCTGCATATCCATAAGTTCCGTCTTTACTTGAAACAATTAAGTCCCAATAATATCCACCTACTTGTGTTGTAGCTCTTTGCAATATTTTAATAGGCTCATTATTATTTAAAGCACCTATTGCTGTACCATTAGCAGAAGCTCTAACTTTTAAAGATTTAGTAACATTTTGTACAACACCGTTTTCATATGAAATGTTATTTACTTGTGTAACATTTGGCCTACCACAAGCTGTTCTAGGCATGTTTTCATATACTGGTATAATAAATACATGATTATTTGTATTTAAATTACTATAATAAGCTTTAAAACTTGATCCTTGACTTTGTGCTGCCATTATATTTTGTTGATATTGATGAGATGCCAATGTAGATTTTCCTGATACATTAAATTTTTGATAATATAAAGTATCTTGTCTATATTCATTTATATATGTATTTTTTACTTCTGCTACTCCTCCTAATATAGAGGCTCTAATAGAAGTCCATCCATGACTTTGTGCATAAGCTAATCCATTATTTATTATTGTTGCTTTTCCATTACCATATGCTCCAATATTAAAATAATTATAGCATCCTACATATTTTCCATTATATCCATTTCCATTACTTAAAGCTGATCCATTTTTACTATGTTCGTTGATTATTTTTGATACCAAAAAATATCCATTTATATTATACTGATTACTTGCATCAACAATTGCTTGAATTGCTTCATGATTATTTAAGAAAGTGCCGCAACCAGATACTACTCTTGCAATATCATTATAAGTAACATCGGCGCCTTCTATAGTTTTAAACTGAAATACATCAGAATCATTAATAGAATTTCTTGGATCCATCATATATGCAATTGCATCTAAAGATGCACAACGCCAAGAACCATTATCATACTGACCATTTCCGCATAATGGGCACATCCATTTTCCGTTATATTTATCTCCTACTTGAAATAAATTTTTAGGAGATTTTCCATGACCTTGATATTCAGCAACTAATGCTTCATTCCAATCCAGTCCTGTATAGTAAAGTTTGAATGTGTAATTAGAATGTTTCGATTTCATGTTTTGTATTAATGCTTTATATCCTGGATATAAATTTTCATCTATTCCATTTATATCATTAGTAAAAGTGCCTGCCGGTACTTTTGCTGCATAAACTTTGTTACAAGTTATAGGTATAAATGACATTAATAAGTATGAAATTACTATTATTGTTAGAGTAACTATTACTACTTTTTTATATTTCAATTTATCTCACCTCTTATGTATAATTTTCCCATTTTCAATTTGATTATATAAATAAATGTTACAAAAGTCAACATTTCCAATATTACATTTACATTTCAAAAAGCCTGCTAAAGCTAAACTTTAGCAGGCAATAATACTTACATTTTATGTTTTAACAATAATTTGGTTATATTTTTATAGTTTTAATAAATTAAAATACTAATTTATTAAAATTTTCACTATTAGTGCATTTTAATTATTTGTTCCCATGGTAAATCTTTTTTTCCAAAATGTCCATAATTAGTAGTCTTTTTATAAATTGGTCTTCGTAAATCTAAACTATTAATAATTCCTCTTGGAGTAAGTTTAAATGTATTTCTAATTTTCTTTACAATTTCATCATCAGAAATTTTACCTGTTCCAAAAGTATCTACATATATAGAAATTGGTTGTGCAACACCTATTGCATAAGATAATTGTATTTCACATTTTTTTGCCAACCCATTTGCAACAATATTTTTAGCAATAAATCTTGACATATATGCAGCTGATCTATCAACTTTTGTTGGATCTTTTCCTGAAAATGCTCCTCCTCCATGACGGCTATATCCACCATAAGTATCTACTATAATTTTTCTTCCTGTTAGTCCGCTATCTCCTAAAGGTCCTCCTATAACAAATCTTCCTGTAGGGTTTATGTAATATTTTGTATTTTCATCTAATAATTCTTCTGGTACTACTGGTTTTATTACATATTCTTTTATATCTTCTTTTAATTTTTCTAAATTAGCATCACTATTATGTTGTGTAGATACAACAATAGTATCTATTCTTGAAGGTTTGTCCTTCTCATATTCTACTGTAACTTGTACTTTTCCATCTGGTCTTATGTAATCAATTATTTTCTCTTTTCTAACTTTGCTTAATCTTTTAGCTAATTTATGTGCTAAATATATTGGCATTGGCATAAAATCTTCAGTTTCATCTGTAGCAAATCCAAACATCATCCCTTGGTCTCCTGCCCCTTCAGATTCTTCTTTTTTACCTTGTTTATTTTCTAAAGATTTGTCAACACCTAATGCTATATCTTCTGATTGTTTCGAAATATTTAGTAAGACCTTACATGTTTTATAATCAATATCAGTCTCACTATTATCGAATCCAACTTCTTTAATAGTATCTCTTACTATTTTTTCAATATCAACTTCTGCACTTGAAGTTATTTCTCCTGTAACTAAAATTTGACCTTTTCCTGCAACTGTTTCACATGCTACTCTTGAATAAGGATCTTTTTCAAAATATGCATCTAATATACTGTCTGATATATAATCACATAATTTGTCTGGATGTCCTTCTGTAACACTTTCTGATGTAAATAATCTTCTCATAATTTTTCTCCTTTCATTTCTTTAGCTTTATTCAAATTAGTATTTCAAAAATTATTATATAATTCTCAAAACTATAACAATGATAAAAGCTTAATTTTACACACAAAAAGAACTCTATGCCCAAATAGAGTTCTTGAATAATTTAATTATTGGCATAATCATCATTCAAAGCATCTTTTTGCGCTCTGTCGGTGTTAGCACCTAAATTAATAGGTTGCTGTGGAGTCTAAAAGCCGATTCTCTCGTCCACTCTTGATAATATTTTATTTACGACATTTATTTTACTATATAATTTATAGTTTGTCAACAATTATGTTAAGCTACTTAAAAATTTATTTCTTAATACAACAAAATTAGACAATATTTTGTCATTTTTTCCTCATTACAGGAATAAAGTTTTCTGCAAATTTATATTCTTCTTTATTTTTTATATAAAGCAAACCTATTATTGAAAAAGTAATTGCACCTATAAAATTTACTATTAAATCTTTCATTGTGTCATGAATACCTATGTCTAGGTAGCCTCCTTCTATCAATGTTTGAATTTTATTTCCATTTTCATCAATAGATTCGATTACTGTATTCGTTATGTTTTTTAATGTTACTGGAACATTTTTTCCATTAGGTTCTAAATTAACTGTTGATATTGTAGTAAGCACTGTATCTTTTTGCATATCTTTTAAAAATACTGTATCCATACCATACTCAAAAAATTCCCACAATACTCCTATTGTCATTGAAAAACAAAATGCGACTAAAGCAACAAATAATGCTGACATTGTAGCATGAAAGAATTCTTTACGATTTAATATATCAATTAGAGAAAATCCTATTGCAGCACACAAAAATCCATTTAATGTATGTAGTATAGTATCCCAATGTTTAATAACTAAATAAAACTCATTTATTTCTCCTAATATTTCAGCAGAATATATAAATAATAAAATTATAATCTGTAAAGCATCTGGAAGTTGTATATTAAATTTCTTATCTATTAATACTGGTACTAAAAATAACCCTAAAGTTAAAACACATAAAAATACATTATTCCAATTTCCTAAAAACACTTGTCTTATTAAAGTTATAACTACTAATATTCTCAATATTAAATATACTGTAACATTTCGTTTTGAATAATTTTCAAATAAGTCTTCTTTTTTTCTTTTTTTCATACTTATCTCCTTCTATGACCAATTGGGGACGTTAGTTTTTGGACATTTTTGTCCAATTAGGGACATATGTTATTTTAATTTCCTAACATACGTATAAAAAAGGTCATTAATGTCCAAAAACTAACGTCCCCAATTGGTCATTCTTATTTATTTAGTCTGGTACCAAGACTCTCCTTCTTCAACATCTACTGTTAATGGAACCGAAAGATTACAACTGCTTTCCATACATTCTTGTAATATTTTCTTTACTTCTTCTTTTTCCTCTAATACTGTTTCTACTAAAAGTTCATCATGTATTTGTAAAATTATTTTTGATTTTAAATTTCTATTTTTAAATTCGTTATAAACTTTAATCATAGCAATTTTCATTATATCTGCTGCAGTTCCTTGAATAGGTGTATTCATAGCTGCTCTATCGCCAAATTTTCTAATCATATAATTTTTAGAATTTAATTCTGGTATATATCTTCTTCTTCCAAATAAAGTAGATACATATCCTTTCTTCTTAGCTTCTTCAACAATATTATCTGTGTATTCTCTTATTCCATGATATGTTTCTAAATATTGTTCAATATATGTTTTGGCTTCACTTCTTTTTATATCAATCTGTTCTGCTAATCCAAAATCGCTTATTCCATAGACTATTCCAAAATTAACTGCTTTAGCTCTGCTTCTTAATTCCTTTGATACATTCTCAATAGGAACATTAAATACTTGAGATGCACATATTGTATGAATATCTGCATCAGAATTAAAAGCTTTTATCATTGTTTCATCATTAGACATATGTGCCATTACTCTTAATTCAACTTGTGAATAATCTGCATCTATAAAGATTTTTCCTTCTTCTGGTTTAAAAACCTTTCTTAAATTTTTACCTAAATCACTTCTAGTAGGTATATTTTGCAAATTAGGTTCTGTACTACTTAATCTACCTGTTGCTGTAACTGTCTGATGAAAAAAAGTATGAATTCTCTTAGTTTTAGGATTTATAAATGGAATTAGTCCTTCAACATAAGTAGAATTTAGTTTCATAATTTGTCTATATTCTAATATTTTTTCAACTATTGGATGCTCATTTTTGACTTTGTCTAAAGCATCTACATCAGTTGAATATCCGCTTTTTGTCTTTTTACATGGTTTTAATTCTAATTTTTCAAATAATATAGTTCCTAATTGTTTAGGAGAATTAATATTGAATTCTTCTCCTGCCATTTCATATATTTCTACTTTTAATTCTTCAATATGCTTTTTTAAACACTCTCCATATTGTATTAATTCTTTTTCATCTATATACATACCTTCATATTGCATATCAGCTAGAACTTCTACAATTGGCATTTCTATGTTATTAAATAATTGAATAGAATCAATTTTTTCTAATTCTTGTAATATTTTATTTCTAGTTTTTCCTATTACATATGCATATATAGCATATATAAAATCTGCTGTATCTATAGAATCTTTTTCTGCTAATTTATCAAATAAACTAGTTTGTATATTTGATGTTTCTTCTTTATTTTCATAATCTGCTATATCTAATTCTAAAAAATGTCTTGATATATCTTCAATAGAATATGCGTTAGATACAGAGTTTAAAATATAAGTTGCAATTTTAGCATCATACATCATATTTTTTGAATTAATATTATTTTGTTTTAATAATATATAATCTTCTTTTAAATTATGACCACATTTTAAAATTTCTTCATTTTCAAATATATCTTTTATTTTTTCTTTCGAAAATTCTATATTATATACTTTATTTTCTTTTTCTTCATAAATATTTATATATTTAATTTCTTTTTTTATTATTAATCCATTATCATTTGTATTATTTTTTTCAAAATAGTAATAAAGAATTTTTTTCTGTTCAATCTTCGAAATAAGTTCTTTAATTTCATTATCATCTTTTAATTCAACATACTCAAATAGTTTTTTTATATCTTTTTCTTCTTGAATATTGTTTTGATTTTGCTCTAAATGAAATCTTTCAATATATCTATTAAATCTTAAATTTCTAAATATTTCTAGAACTTTTTCATTATCCCATTCTCTTACTTTAAATTCTTCAAGTTCTTTTTCTATTGGAGCATTTATATCTATTCTTCCTAATTCACGAGAAAGTAATGCCATATCTTTATTATTTTCTAGATTTTCTTTTAATTTTCCTTTAACAATTGGTTCGCCTAGTTCTAACTTTTCATAAATTGTATCAATAGAGTGAAATTCTTTTATTAAATTTAATGCTGTTTTTTCTCCCACTCCTGGTACGCCTGGAATATTGTCAGATTTATCTCCCATTAAACCTTTTACTTCAATTAATTCCTGAGGTTCAATCCCATATACATCTAATATTTTATTTCTATCAAAATTTTCTGTTTCTGTTTTTCCATTTTTAGTTCTAGGAATTCTTATTGTAATTTTATCAGATGCTAATTGAAAAGAATCTCTATCTCCTGTAAGTAATGTTACATCAACATTTTCTTTTTCTACTGATTTAGCAAGAGTTCCTAAAATATCATCAGCTTCATATCCTGCAAGTTCAATTACTTTTATATTCATCGCAGATAAAACTTCTTTTATAATAGGCATTTGAGCAGCAAGCTCATCTGGCATTCCATGCCTTGTTCCTTTATATTCTGCATACATTTCATGCCTTTTAGTTGGATGTTTTACATCAAATGCAACTACTAAGTAATCTGGTGTTACATCTTCTATTAATTTAAACATAATAGCTAAAAAACCATATACAGCATTTGTATATGTTCCATCTGCTGTTTGAAGCATTTTACTACTCATTATTCCATAAAATGCTCTATTTAAAATACTATTTCCATCTATAACTACTAATTTTTCCAATATTACCTCCTAATTATATCTTGTATTATAAACTATATTTCGATAACTTATTAGATAATTATTTACTTTATATATTATAAATATTTAACTATTTTTTAAAATTTATGTATTCAAATATTTATGATATTTGGTATATTATAAATTCAAATTTAACACGTTTTTAATACAAAATATTAAAGGTATTATATCATATTTAATATTTTTTTCTACATAATAATTAAATTATCTTAAATTTAATATGTAGGTTAGTCAATCATATGTCACACTTTTTTGAAATTTATATACTTTGAGCGC